>OBMK010002956.1_pt1 | contig 12288 bp, 10 predicted proteins | sample 1539081 | NCBI WGS metagenome assembly OBMK01 (sample SAMEA3355528, study PRJEB22509) | marine metagenome | biome: marine; feature: river plume; material: water | place: USA | collected 2010-08-07 | depth 0.5 m | reverse complement strand
AGCTTTAGTAATCTCAATCAAGAAAGCATTTGCTGGAGCAAGAATTGGCGCAGTGACACCAATTGAAGCAAGTGCTGAACCTGAAAGAGTTATTCCGCTCATCCATTCAGGTGGAGTAATCAACATAAAGCGTGGCTTGCCCGCTGGAAACACCGCTTTGATTGTGTACGTTGCGGATTGATCTAAACCAGGAAATTTCAAAGGTGAAGGATGAATTGCAACTGTTGGTGTCAACTGTACGTAAGCAAAGATTGCTCGCGATTGATCATGCGCGGTTACTCCGTGTAAATAAGCATGGGCTTCGGGATAATCAACTCGCACCATTTTTCCTGAATGCAAGTGCGCCCGATTGTCCTTGTAATACTTCGCCCACGAAGCTAAATGCTTTCGCTCCTCGGCAGTAGCTTCGGTGATATTCCATTCGATTCCGGCATGACCAAAAAGCGCGGTTGTTGCGCGCATTGAAAGTTCCAAAGTTCGGCCGGTTTGGTGTCCATGAGTTGGACCAATGTGCGTGCCAAGAAGTTCTGGAGCAATAACTTGCGCAGTCCAACGCTGAATTGTTTGACGTTCTAGTGCATCGTTGTTATCACTAGTCCAGAAGCGATCGACTAAATCAATAATTCCGAGATCAATTCGGGCACCGCCTGATGCGCATGATTCGATTTCTAGAGCTGTGTGACGCTTTTTTAACTCAGCAAACAAACGATAAATCGCTTGTGTTTGGCGATGGACGCCGGCTTTACCAAGGTGGCCAGCATCAACCAGAACTCGGTTGTGATCCCACTTGATGTAGGCGATGTTGTGCGCCGAAAGAATTGCTGAAGTTTGTTCAAGCACATGTTTGAAAGCGCCTTCATGGCCTAGGTCTAGAACTAACTGATGTCTCCACAGCGGCGGAACTCGATCGCCTTCATGCAAAATCCATTCAGGATGTGCACGATAGAGATCTGAATCTGGGTTAACCATTTCGCCTTCAAACCAAAGGCCGAATTCGATTCCCTTGTCATTGATGTATTTAATGATGGGCGATAAACCATTAGGCCAAGCCGCAGGATCGATAACCCAATCACCCAGACCCGCACGATCATGTCGGCGTGAATGGAACCAGCCATCATCTAGAACAACTCGCTCGATACCAATTTCAGCTGCAACATCGATAAGTGCTTTGATTTTCTCTTCATTGTGATCGAAATACAACGCTTCCCACATGTTGAGCGTTAATGGGCGCGGACGCTTTGGATGCACAGGTCGAGCGCGTAAGTGTGAATGGTATGCAGCACTGACGCCATCTAAACCTTCGGCAGAAAAAACAGAAACTAAAGCTGGAGCATCATAACTTTCGCCTGCAGCAAGAGTTAATTCGCCAGGGAGCAATAACTCGCCAGCTCCCATTGAAACTGAACCATCAAAGAGTTTTTCAACTAAGTAATGCGAATTTCCGCTCCAGGCAATACTTGTTGCCCAAGCGTTGCCGGTTTGAAAAGAAGTTTGAGGTGTCAGTGCAATATCTGCGATTGAAAAATTGTGACCGCTGCGGCCTTCACGAGATTCGCGAACCCATGTGCCTGTAGCAATATCTTTTCTTTGAGGATTTCTTTCGTTTGACCAACGACCAGCAAAATCTAGAGTTTGAGTTGCCTCTTTTGGCAACGGAAGCCAATGAATGTATTCATTGAGGGTGTAATCAGTTGAGCCGATGTTTTTAACTGAACTCTTTTGTGTTAGGACACCAAACTTATCTAAATCAAAACTGATAACAACTTCTAGTTCGGCATGGAAATCTCGGAAAGTAACTGTGACGTGATTACCGTTGTGGTGAAAATCTGTTACCTCAAATTTGGTCGACCACGCTTTTCCTGATCGATGTCCAGACAAGGTAGGACGTCCTAAAAATCCTCGAGAACTTTCGCGCATGATTCCTGGGAATTGCGGAACATCCCACGAACTATTTGCAATCGATGGGCGGATTGCGGTTTGTACGGATGCAAGCTCACCGTGCAGCGGTGCTCCCCAATGTTGAATGATGAGGGCTCCATCTACAACTTCTAATAACAAGGCAGATGAAGGGGCGCTCAATAGTGCAGATTGCTTGCTCACAAAGGTAGAGTAACGACACTATGAGCGAGAGTAAAAAACTTAACGCCGGCGTCACAAGAAATGATCGCCAAATGGCTGATGGGCGAACTATTCGTTATTACGACACCGCCGGCCAAGCACGCTCAGCTGTGGATGCTCGCCCCCAAGAGGAACAGCCTGGAATAGGTGAACTTCGGTTAGATCCATTAGTTAATGAATGGATTGCAATGGCCGCGCACCGACAAGGCAGAATTTTTCTTCCTCCTAAAGAGTTATGTCCTTTGTGCCCTACGACAGGTGAACTTTTAACAGAGATACCTGAATCAGATTTTGAAGTAGTTGTTTTTGATAACCGTTCTCCATCATTGCGTCCACCAGTTGGCGACTGGGCGTTACCTGACATTGTTGGACCAGATACCGATTTAGGAACAGCTGCAGGAAAGTGTGAAGTTATTTGTTTCACCGCAGAACATGGCAACGCGTTCAAGGATTTATCTGCTCAGCGTGTTCGAGTCCTACTGGAAGCTTGGATTGATAGAACTGCAGAGTTGTCACAGGAAAGTTTTATTGAGCACATTGCGCCCTTTGAAAATCGCGGTGAAGAAATTGGTGTAACGCTTTCTCATCCACACGGACAGATTTATGCATACTCGTATGTGCCACCTCGTGTTGAGAAGATGTTGGCAGCAGCTATCAAATACAAGCAGGAAAATGGCAAGGTGCTATTTGATGAAGTTGTGGCACGTGAGCTATTGGATGAAGAGCGAATCGTTGCCCGCAATGAAAGATGGGTCGCCTATGTTCCATACGCTGCTCGTTATCCATTCGAAATTCATGTGACTCCACTTAACCCTGTTGCAGATTTGACTGAACTTACTGAATCAGATCGCGACGCATTCCCAGAAATTGCTCTTGAAGTCACACGCCGACTAGATGGTGTCTTCGGAATTGAAATGGCCTATATCGCTGCTTGGCATCAAGCACCTGTTCGCGTTGGCAGAGATCTGCTGCGACTACATTGGCAGATTACAAGCGTTAGACGAGCACCTGGAAAGTTGAAGTATTTAGCAGGTTCTGAATCTGCAATGGGAGCTTTCATTATGGATATGCGCCCAGAACAATCCGCCGCACAACTTCGTGAAGTAGTTTTGTAATGCGCATATTGGTAACAGGTGGAACTGGATACATCGGAGCTACCGCAGTTGAAGTTCTATTGGGCCAAGGATTTGAAGTTTCAATTCTTGATGATTGCAGCATGGGTCATGCTGACACCGTGCCAGCCGGAGTGCGTTTCGTTGAAGGTTCTCTTTTAAACGCCGCTCAAGTTGCAGATGCCCTTACGGGTTGCGATGCCGTCATGCACTTTGCTGGTAAATCACTTGTTGGAGAATCAGTTGAAAAGCCAGATCTGTATCAATCGGTAAATGTTGATGGAACTCGGATTTTGCTGGATCAGATGCGCAAACAATCAATCACAAAGATTGTCTTTTCTTCCTCTGCTGCAACCTACGGAGAACCAAAGGTTGTTCCTATCCTTGAGACGGCAGAGACCAGTCCAACAAATCCATATGGTGCAACCAAGTTGGCGATTGATCACATGATTACCGAAGAGGCTGCTAAGCATGGAATATCTGCCGCATCTCTTCGTTACTTCAACGTTGCAGGTGCACTTAAGGCAGAACGTGGCTGGCTTGCAGAGCGTCATAATCCAGAAACCCATTTGATCCCAAATGTTTTGCGCAGCACCCAAGCTAATCCGGTCAAGATATTTGGTACAGATTGGCCCACTGCAGATGGCACATGTGTCCGCGACTATGTGCATGTTATTGACTTAATTGATGCTCACATTAAGGCCTTGAACTCTTTAGGAAAGCCTGGACATGAGATTTACAACTTAGGAAGCGGATCTGGATATTCAGTTCGTGAAGTTGTTAAAGCTGCCAGTGATGCAATTGGGCACCAGATTCCTTTCGTAGATTCTCCACGTCGTGCCGGAGATCCTGCCGTACTCATTGCTGATATTTCTAAAGCTAAGAAGCAGTTGGATTGGGCGCCAACTCGTGACCTGACAACTATGGTCGCCGATACCCTCAATTCAATGGCGTAACCATGAGTCAGATTGAAAAGAAATTTCTAGAAACCTTTGGCGCGGAACCAGATTTAGTTGCTGCTGCACCTGGCCGAGTTAATCTGATCGGTGAACACATTGATTACAGTGATGGGTTTGTCTTGCCTTTTGCAATCAAGGATCGAACTTTGGTTGCAGCCAGAAAACGTGGTGATTCCACGGTTCGAATTGCATCTGCGCAGCGTCGCAACAAGATTGTCACAGTTGATATCAGCAAAGTGAAACCAGGATTAAGGGGCGAATGGGAGCGTTACGCCCTCGGAGTTCTTTGGGCTTTGGGTGTTAAGGAAGGCGTTGATTTATTAATTGATGGCCATGTACCACTTGGTGCTGGCTTGTCTTCATCTGCTGCTCTTGAATGTTCTGTTGCAACAGCCATGAATCACCTTTTTGATTTGGGATTTAACTTAGAAGAGTTAGCGCGATTGACTCAAAAAGCAGAGAATCAATACGTTGGTGTGCCCTGCGGAATCATGGATCAATCTGTTTCATTAATGGCGACTCAAGGTTCGGCTTTGTTACTCGATTGCCGCGATTTATCCACCAAGAATATCCCCTTTGATGTCGCATCCAGTGGTTTAGAGCTTTTAATCATTGATACCCAAGCTCATCACGCACTTACTGATGGTGGATATGCAGAGCGGCGAGCTTCATGCGAATCCGCAGTTGCCAAACTTGGCATAACATCTTTGCGCGAATTAACTATGGATAAATTAGAAAAGTCACGTGGATTACTTACTGAAACAGAGTTTGTCCGCGCTAGACATGCAGTGACCGAGATGAAGCGGGTCCTTGAATGTGTTGAGGCATTGAGTAACTCTGACTTTGAAAAAGTTGGTCAATTAATTAACCAATCCCACACTTCTTTGCGCGATGATTACACCGTTTCTTGCCCTGAACTAGATACTGCAGTCGAAGCAGCTTTAGCTGCAGGTGCTTTGGGATCTCGTATGGTGGGTGGCGGGTTTGGTGGAAGCGCCATCGCCTTGATTCAAGCGAGCAAAACTACTGAAACAATTAAGGCAGTTGAAAAAGCTTTTTCAAGTAAGGGATTTAAAGCACCGCGCTTTTTTACTTCTTTGCCAAGTCAAGGCGCAGAACTTCTTTCGCGTCGTTGATTACAAAGGGGTAATTGAAAGAACTTCTACCCCACCGATTGCACCTAAAACATTGAGCAAATCAGTTGGATCATTTCCTGGCACCGCAACAGTAATGTCATCGTAACCACGACCATCTTCTGATTTCACAACTGCGAGCGCGCGAATGTCTCCACCGGCTGCGCCAATAGCTGAAGCTAAAAGCCCCAATGAACCAGGACGATCTGGAAGAGCTACGTTCAGTTGAAATAGTGCCATGGCTTAACAATACCCTGACACTATTTCAACCTCAGCCAATTAATTAGATGGTGCTGTTCCCAGAGTGACTTGGAAACTCTTTGAGCCCCCAGTTGGCAGTAACACGGTGACAGTGACCGTAGATCCTGGAGCATATGAACGGATCTTCACGATTGCTCCAACCTGATCAGCGATCTTTACGCCATCGATAGCGGTGATAACAGAGCCTGCAGGTATTCCTGCTTTTTCAGCTCCCTCATTTGGACTGAGGCGAGAAATCTTCGCTCCAGTACCTGTGAAGGTTGTATCAAAGAAAACTCCTAAGACTGGACGTGTTGATTTTCCACTTGCGATTAATTCATCAACAACGCGCTTAGCTTCATTGATCGGAATTGCAAACCCCAGTCCAATGCTTCCGCTAGTCCCACCTGAAGACAAGGTTGCTATCGCAGAGTTAACTCCAATAATCCGACCTTGGGAATCAAGGAGCGCGCCACCTGAATTACCTGGGTTGATTGCTGCATCTGTTTGAATCGCATTAACAAATGATTCAGATCCGAAAGAACCAGCGGTAACAGGGCGATTGAGCGCTGAAATAATGCCACTGGTAACGGTGCTGGCAAGGCCCAATGGAGATCCAATGGCAACAACAGATTCGCCAACACTGACCTTTGAAGAGTCTCCAACTGTTACGGTTGCAAGATTTCCGCGATTGACTTTAAGTACTGCCAAGTCATAGGCAATATCTCGGCCAACAATCTGCGCAGGAATAACATCTCCATTGAGAAGTTCGACGGTGATAGTGCCGCTTACCGCAGCACCCTCAATCACATGGTTATTTGTGACTATAAATGAAGAAGTTCTATCAGTCTTGTAAACCCAGCCGCTTCCACTACCGCTACCTGCAGCAGCAACAACCTTGATTGAGACAACTGATGGAGTCACAAGGGATGCGATACTTTTTACATCAATTGTTGGCGCACCAAGAGTGATAGCAGTTCTTGTTGTTGAGCAGCCATTTGAGCCAGCTAAATAAATTGCCTGAGTTCGCTTATCAACACATACTTTGACACCCAGTGGTTCTGATGTTGCAGCGGTTGCGATTCCGCCGGCCACTGATGCACCCAATAAGAATGCTGCAATGACCTTTGTTGATGTTCTCTTCATGTGAACCTCTTTCATAGTTAATTGCAACTTTTCACTTTAACCTGAGAGATAGTTTAGAAATGCCTTACTTATTGGTGCAACTTTTAAGCCAGTACTACCCATCCACTCTTGATCGCAACCTTAACTACTGGCAATGGATTTGTTGCAGGCCCTGTCACAACTGCGCCCTTCTTAAATGGATCAAAGCTTGCATTGTGCACTGGGCACACGAGCACTTTTTTAGCGCTGAAGTACTTTGTCACTCCGCCTTGATGGGTGCAAATTGTTTGGTATGCAAAGACGCCGGTCTTAGTGCGAAACAGCAGTGCTGGCGCTCCGTTAGGTAATTGAAAAGGAAAAGTTCCGCCCACTTTAATTTTGCTCAGTTGCACAATGTTCTTGGTGTTGGCTTCGGCCCGGGTTCCTACTAAGGAGGCTGCCGCGCTGGCTAGTGCCATGTGCAATGCGGAGCGGCGTGTGAACTTCACGCTCCCTGACTTGGATTCGAACCAAGAACCTGTCGATTAACAGTCGACTGCTCTGCCGTTGAGCTATCAGGGATTAACGGTGCAAGCGCAAACTCTAGCGCACCCGAGCGGATGGGCAAAAATTAGCCGCTGGCCCGACTAAAGAGAACCTAGCGCCAGATCGTGCAAAGAGCGACGGGCTGATTCCAGGGCTACTAACTGGGCAAATGCTGCGTTGTATTCAATCTCATTTTCGACGGGATTGAGCCGCTGAAGTGAAGATTTTAGATCTGCAATTGAGCGCGAGATTGCAACCTCACGCAGTCTGGCAACAATACTTGCAACATAGATCTGAGTTGGCTTTCCATCTGCGCGAATTGGTTCGACTGAAAGTTCCATAAACAATGCTTTCAGGTTTTCATCAGCAATCGCATCAGGGGACAACTTTTCAACAGAATCAATTGCAGCGCGCATCGCACTATATGCAGGATGTGTAAATGCTCCCGCTTCGATGGAACTCCACAAGTCACCTTCAAACAAATGTGCCTCTTGCAATCGAACCTTTAATACTTCACGTTCTAAAATCAAACGCGCTTCATTGGGATCTGGTCTAAAGTTTGGCTGTGCAGCAACTTCTTCACCATCATTACGTGATTGCTGAGGAAGAGATTTTGCACCTTGTGCCACAGCTCGAGTAACAATCTCAACTTCAACACCCAACCAACCAGCAAGCAAACGTGTGTACTCAGGCCGCAAAGACTTATCGCGAATCTGTGCAACCAAAGGCGCCGCAGCATTGAGCGCATTAACTCGCCCTTCTGCAGTTTCTAATTTGTGATGAGCAAGCTCAGTACGAATTGCAAACTCAAACAAGGGAACTCGGCGCGCAATCAAATCACGCAGTGCAAGGTCTCCCTTTTCTTGGCGCAGTTCGCAAGGATCTAAACCATCAGGTTCAACGGCCACAAAGGTTTGCGTTACAAATTTTTGATCCTCGCTAAAAGCTCGAAGTGCAGCCTTTTGTCCTGCTGCATCGCCGTCAAAAGTAAAGATGACTTCGCCCCGAAATGCATCATCATCCATCAACAATCGACGCAAAATTCTGATGTGGTCTGCGCCAAAAGCGGTTCCACATGTTGCAACCGCGGTTGTAATTCCAGCTAAATGTGCCGCCATGACATCGGTGTATCCCTCGACGATCACAGCTTGGCGCTTCTTTGCAATCTCTTTCTTAGCTACATCTAATCCGTAAAGAACTTGGCTTTTCTTGTAAATTGGGGATTCAGAGGAGTTTAAATACTTTGGTCCTTGATCCTCTTCATCACTTGCTAACTTTCGCGCTCCGAAACCAACTATGTCGCCTGAAATATCTTTAATTGGCCACATCAATCGATTGCGGAACTTATCGATCGGACCGCGCTGACCCATCTTTGATAACCCAGCTAATTCAAGTTCATCAATGGAATACCCAAGCCCGCGCAGATGCTTGGTTAAACCATCCCATTCATCGGGTGAATACCCCACACCAAATTGTTCACACGCGGCTTTATCAAAGCCTCGTTTAGTTAAAAGCTCGCGTCCATGAGCAGCATTTGGTGATGTGTTGAGTTGCTCTTGATAAAACTTTGCAGCTTCTGCATGTGCTGCAATTAATCGATTTCGGGTACCTGATGTGACTACTGGTCCAGATGAAGGTGAATTACTCTCTTCATATCGCAATGTGTAGCCGATTCGATCTGCCAGGCGTTCGATAGTTTCAGTAAAGGTTAAGTGATCAATCTTCATTAAAAATGCGATGACATCGCCGCCAGTCTGGCAACCAAAGCAATGAAAGTAACCCTTGCTGGGTGTTACGTGAAAGGAAGGTGACTTTTCATCGTGGAAAGGGCACAAACCTTTTTTCTGACCACCGCCAGCATTTTTTAGTTGAACGTAATCTGCAACGACCTCATCGATGGGTGCGCGATCGCGGATGTATGCAACATCCTCATCCTTAATGCGACCGCTCATGCCCTCACCTTACCGATTCGCAAGTAAGCGCGCATGAAGAGCGTATGCGCCGGGATCAGTGAGTGCGGCTACCTGGTCAATAATCACGCGCATTTTGGCGATCTCATTAGATGCTTCATTCCACGGCTTCTGGAAAAACGAGTCCATCTCGTGTGGGTACTTCAGAAGCATTTCAACCAAATCTTTAATGATGACATGTTGCTTGGCATAGCGATCTTGCGAATGAGCAGCGTTGATTAAGTAATGACCGGCAATTGCCTTGAGGAAATCCACCTCTATTTTTTGCTCGCGAGGAATCTCTAAATCAGCGCTGTAGCGAGATAAAGAGCCATCCCCGTGTACTTTTCGCGTTTCTATTTCAGCTGCCAAAACAAAGCGACCGATTAACTGACTTGTTGAATCCTTCAATCGGGCAAGACTTCTGTGGCTTCCGTCGTAGTAATGCGGCCAAGCCGACAATGCAGCCAACCGAGCGTGTGCATCAATCGCCTCTTGTTCAGTTGCATCACTCTTGTAATCGGTGATCATCACTTTGTACAGATCTGCGAAATCGTTGTTGAAATTCTTTACTGATACTTGTCCTGCAAAAATTGCATCTTCTAAGTCATGGACTGAATATGCGCAGTCATCGGACCAATCCATGATCTGGGCTTCGATACATTTCTTTCCGGCTGGCGCGCCTTTTCTCATCCACGTAAAAATTTCTACATCATCGTCATACACACCAAACTTGCGAGGGTTTACAGATCGTGGCCATGGGTACTTTGTTGCGCCATCTAAGGATGCTCTCGTTAAGTTCAGGCCGATGCTTTTGCCATCCGCATCAACTGTCTTTGCTTCAAGTCGAACCAATAATCTAAAACTCTGAGCATTTCCTTCAAAGCCACCAAAATCTTTTGCGATATCAGCAAGTGCTTCTTCACCATTGTGACCAAAAGGTGGATGACCTAGATCATGTGACAAGCACGCGGTGTCTTGAAGATCTGGATCAGCACCCAGTGATTCCCCAAGTTCGCGACCAATCTGTGCGCACTCTAATGAGTGTGAAAGACGGGTGCGCTGAAAATCATTTTCCCAAGGAACTGCTACCTGAGTTTTTGCAGCTAATCGTCGCAGCGATGCTGAGTGAATAACGCGTGCACGATCGCGCATAAATTCGGTACGACCCGGACGTTTGGCAGGTTCATCCAAAAACCGTTCTTGATCGTGGGCGCTATATGTCACGGAAGTACCTTAGTAACAATGTCAGCACCTGGTAAGTGATCGCTTACATGAATACCTCTGCGCCCCACAGTTATGTAGGCCAAATACGCTGCCGCTTCACGAATCAAGTACCTATACCCGCTGTTATCAAGTGTGTTGGGACCTGTTTGCACCGGTGAACAAGTTGCGAGCACGCCTTGATCATTAGCCATCTTTATCGCACGTGCACAATGAAAAGGATCGGTAACAATAATGACATCGCTGACATAACGCTTTTTCATCACTTTGGCATAAGCCTTTGTGCTTACCAAAGTGTCGCGACCTTCTTCGATGGCAGTGATCTTTTTGGACGCAACACCATTAGTGCGTAACCAGTATTTTCCTGAAGCTGCCTCTGTTGTGCGATCACCCGGTGCACCTGCACCGACAGTAATAATTGTTGGCGCATACCCAAGATCGAAAATTCGTTTAGCTTCAACTAAGCGACCTTCTAGTGCTTCGCCTGGTCGTCCGTCTAATTGCGCAGCTCCTAAAACAACAATGACATCTGCTTGACGCACAACTGGATTATTGGCAGCTCTCCAAACCTGCGAGATTCCGTAAGCAGGAGCAATTAACGCAAGAACCACAATTACAGTAAGTGTTCGACGAATCCATCTAAAGAGAAACATTTAGCCGCCCGAAAACGCGTCTTCTAATTCAACATGAACTAGTTCGTCTGGATCATTGAGCCAGCCATCTGGCAAGGTCGGTGGGCGTCCATGGCTTGTTCGACCGCGTGGCTTTTCGCCAACTTCTGTTGGATATGGCTGTTCCTCTAATTGATCCAAAAGATTGCGCATCTCTTGTAGCGAAGAAACCATTCCAAGATCATGGCGAATTTCGCGAGGCACACGGAAACCCTTTAAATACCACGCCATGTGCTTTCGCATATCGCGCATTCCGCGGTCTTCGGATTCTAAATATTCAACAATCAGATTTGCATGGCGGAACATCACTTCGCGCACCTCGTGCAAAGTTGGCGTTACTTGCTTGTCTTCGCCCTTAAGTGCTGACACAAGATCGGTGAATAACCATGGTCGGCCTAAACATCCGCGACCAACAACAACGCCGGCGCAGCCACTTTGTTCCACCATAGATACCGCATCACTGCCGGACCAAATGTCTCCGTTGCCTAAAACAGGTACTCCTGTTGGCTTTAAATGCTCTACTAATCGCGCGATTGCTGACCAATCCGCTTTGCCTTCATACATCTGTGCCGCAGTACGAGCGTGTAAGGCAACCCAAGCAACACCTAAATCTGCTGCAGATTGTGCCGCCTCTAAATAAGTTTCATGATCGCTATCGATACCAATGCGCATCTTTACTGTTACTGGAATTCCAAAAGGTTTTGCAGCTTCAACGGCAGCCCCAACAATGCTGGTAAATAGTTTGCGCTTAAAGGGAAGTGCTGCTCCCCCGCCTTTGCGAGTTACTTTAGGAACCGGGCAACCAAAATTCATATCAATGTGATCGGCAAGATTTTCCTTACCCAGCATGGTTACTGCAGCTCGCATCGTTGTTGGATCAACGCTGTACAACTGAACAGAACGTGGCCATTCATCTTTACCAGGAACAATCATTCGCAAAGTTTCTGGGCGTCGTTCAATTAATGCTCGCGCAGTAACCATTTCGGAAACAAATAAACCCGCACCTTGTTCGCGGCAGAGCGTGCGAAATGGAGCGTTGGTAATTCCGGCCATAGGAGCCAGAACAACCGGCGGATCAATGTAATGATCACCGCTTGCTAGTGGAAGTAAGAGTGGTTTTAGCAACCTAGTAAACGAGGTGCTAACCATGCTTCGACCTGATCCAGGCCGATGCGCTCTTGCGCCATTGTGTCGCGATCGCGAATTGTTACCGCATTGTCTTCAAGAGTTTC
>OBMK010002947.1_pt1 | contig 12328 bp, 7 predicted proteins | sample 1539081 | NCBI WGS metagenome assembly OBMK01 (sample SAMEA3355528, study PRJEB22509) | marine metagenome | biome: marine; feature: river plume; material: water | place: USA | collected 2010-08-07 | depth 0.5 m | reverse complement strand
GGAATCGTACACAAAGCAAATAGGCTGGGAGTTAGACACACGAATTTATAGGAAAGAAGTAAATGAGTAGTAGACCTAAAGCATCGGAATACGAAGCAACAGAAGCTGAAAAAGTACAAGCTAAAGTAGCAAAAGTTGAAAAAGACTATTTTAATGAAAAGTACAGCCCTTTATTAAGAGAAATGCGCGACATTTCTTTAAAAGAGAATTATGGAAATTATGTGGCCGGCGTAGCTGGGGCAGACACAAACCAAACTTTACAAAAACCTTCTTTGGCTGCGGTACAATCCGTAGATACTTCCGCCAACAGGCTATCTGCTTCCATGGAAATGCAACAACAAGCTCAAGCCCAGGGTTTGGCTGCGCAAAGACAAAGGCAAGTAGGTGTTTTAGCTACTGCGCGTGGGCAACAAGCCGATGCAACAACAGGACTAGCAGGGGCTGCACGTATATCTGCTTCTAATAGTTTACAATCTGCCCAAAGAAAACAAACAATAAGAAATGCAAACATGAAGGCAGGGCTAAAAATTGGCGGCACTATGTTGGCGCAAGGTTTTGAAAACATGAACTCTGGAAACGAAGGCGCTAGCTTTTTTAATCCGGGTACAGATGTATCTAGAACAGAAGGTGCAGGCGGGCGTTTTAGAGAAGGTTTAAAAATATTTGGATGATAGTATGGCAATAAGTAATATGTTAAATGTAGCTAAAGAAACAATAGGTAACTTAGCAGATGTAAAAGATCCACAAGATGTGTACTCAGGCATGGCTAGGGATGATTATGATAATTATATTTCAGATTTTAGAGGTTTTGAAGAACAGCTATTAAAAGCTCGTAATGATACATCTTTAATTGATAGAGCCAGGGAAGATTCACAGACACAAGAAAGAATTTCAAAAGAAGTACAAGCTAGAAACATAGATAGGTATGGAGGCGGCGGTCTATCAAATGCCCAAAGACAGCAACAACAAAGAGCATTACAAAGAAATTCTGCTTTATCTACAGCAGGAAGCATAAACAATGCTAGATTAGCCCAAAGGGAAGTAAACCAAGCTACCCTTTCTGATCTTATAAATATAGGACAGGGTGTTAATAGAAACGCTTTAGGTCAAATGAATCAAGCAGCGCAAATGCAAAGTGATAGATACAACGCTTATAAAAATGCTAAATCACAACATAGTGCACAAATGATAGGCATGGGGGGCCAAGTAGGATCTGCATTACTAGCAGCATTCTTAATTTAATATGAGTCAAGACTACGCAAACGCTTTGGGTACTGGCCTTGCGGGCCCAAGCCAAATACAAGCAAACCTAACTAAGTCAGCTATTTCTAAGGCTACTAGAGAAGCAGTAGATACACAAAAGAAAAAAGCTAAATACGATTCAAACTTAGAAGTTTTGACAGGCGCAGGACTATTTACTGAAGAAGCTAATGGGACTATTGTTTTAGCTCCAGATGCAATGGATAAACTAGATAAACTTAGCGACGGAAACCGAACACAAGTATCCAATTCGTTATTGATGAACGAGATGATGGGAACATATCATGCTGAAACCCCAGACGGGCAACTTGAGAAAAAAAGAAATCAGCAAGTTTTTGCTCCTGTTCTAGCAAAAGAAGGAGCAGTTCCTTTCTCTATTGAGCAAGCTGCGGCCGCAGGTGATGCCAATGCCATTACGTTAAAAAAACAATACGAAAACGGCGAGCTACGTGGTTACGTTACTCCTGCTATAAACCAAGAAGGTTTATTTTCTTTGCTAAATGTATTTGGTTCAGATAAAAAAGATGACAAACCACAGGTTGCTACTAAAGAAGAAATACTAACAGGTTTACAAGCCAGAGCAGATAAGATGAATATAGATGGCGACATTTTAGACCCTAACAGAAGCAGGGATATAAGAAACCAGGAAAAACAAAACAAACTTGGTATGTCTAATATCGGCGGTGGTTCTGACCAAGGTATGATTGAGCTTGTTAATGGTGTATTTGATGAAAATGTTAATAGGGGTACTACTAATTCTTTTCTTAAAAACTTACAAACAATGTATGCCGCTAACCCTAGATATACAGTCGAATCCAAACCAGCTTCTTCTACGGACACTAGCGTTGAAGTAGGCAGTGAACAAGATGTAATGGTTAACACCCAAGGTGCAGCTAAAACATTTGAACAAGCTTATCCAAGTTTACAAGGTTTAGATGGAGAACGTTTAGCCACCGAACTAGAAAACCTACAAGAATCAGGACAGTTAGATAACTTCGGTGACCAACAGAAAGAGCAAATATTTACAGATTTAAAAGAACAAGGTATTGGCTCAATTCCTGATTTAATGAAAAAACGCCAAGAACAAAAAATTAGTGCGCAAGAGCAATATAAAGAAATTCTAATGCTAAACACTGTAGCTTCTAGAACAGATGCAGACGGAAAGCTTGTGTTACCAGATGGCAAAACACCAAAAGAAGCTACTAATGATATGTTTAATGCTTATTACACAGGCTCGCCAGACGCAACGCTTAACGAACTAGCAACTGCTCAAAACGCTAGAAGAACAAATATCAGAGCTGACCAAACAGCAGACACTGCAGAGCTAAAAGCAAAAACAGCAAATATTAGCGCAAGAACAGTCGCTTTTAAAGCTGCAGATGCTAATGCATTAGAGTGGGCTAAGTTTGGGTGGACTAAAGAAAAATATTATCTAGATGCAAAAAAAGCAGAAGACGATACCATTATAAGTGCATATAATGCTATTGGTAAAAATTTTACTTCTAGAACAGAGCAAATTTCAACAGGATCGTACCCCGGGCTAGAAGGTAAAACTTCTGCTGATATGGCTCAAAGTTTGGTAGAAATAATGAGAGGCGGAGATGCTACAAAAACCAATTTCTTCGTTGGAGGAGCAACCAGCCCCGAATATAGTAAAAATGTTAATCTATTATCAAACTATAGAACAGCCTTGGATAGCACTGCTAAAGACTACTTTAATGGCATCCAACAAAATAAATTTGGCAAAGACAATATAGAATTTGCAAAACAAGCGTTTATAGCTATGGGTCCAACCGACAAAGAAAAAGAAAACCTAGAAAAAATGTGGAATCAGGATAAAGCTGGTATTTATACATATAATTTTGCAAAACCTGAAAAATTTGTAGAACACAAAGCTATGACAGACCAAATGGTGTTATTAAAAGTGTTTTCTAATTTAAAAAATAAAGAAAGCATGTGGCACACTATAATTACTGGGCCCCTTAAAGGTATTTTTGGTGACACCGATTATTGGGAAGATATAGCTTCTGGTGATATGGCTGCTTCAGCTCTTGTAGATGAGCTTAGTAATGTAATGGCTATTCGTTTTGTGGATAAAAAACCAGCAAAAATAATAGGGTATAACCCCAACACCGGGGAAGAATTAGAAGAAAGTATAGCTTGGGCAGATCTTTTAAGTATACAGGGCATTTCTGGTACCGATGTAAATTGGCTATTCCAAAATCTTAATCAAGTAGGTGATACAGGTGAAGATACAGGTGAACAAGCCGAAGAGGAGTAAATGTGTCAGATCCTATTACCGATTTCATTACAACCCAAATAGATGATGCACCTACAGATTATGACCCCATAGCAGGTTTTAGACGTAACCTAGATCTTGCTACCGGGGCCAAAACCCCTAGAGGTATACAAGACGGCGAAGTTGGCCAAGACTTAATACAATCTGCAGAACAATATACTTTTCCGGGTATAGTAAAAACGGGTTACAGAAAAGGTTTAAAACAAGCTGGCGCAGACATTTCTTATATGAAAGGCGCTCTTAAAGCTCTAGTAGGTGACGAAAATGGCGCTAGAAAAGCAGTTGAACAAGGCGTAAAACAAGCCAATGAAGCTTCTAAAGTAATAGGTGCTTTAGACATGGCAGAAGAGTGGGAAGAACTTTTAGAAGAACCATCTTTTGAAGAGTTCATGGAATTTGCCCCTGCTGTTATTGGGGAAGTTGGTCTTTCCGCACTTACCTCCATTACAGGAGCTTTAATTGGAGTAGGTCTTGCTGCATCTACTGCGCCCGCGACTGTACCAGCAGCAACTGCAGCTGTATTAGCTGGGGCCGGTGGTAAGAAAACACTGCAAAAAATTACAAAACAATTAGCTTTTAAAGAGTTTACTGAACAAACTATTGCAAGCGCCGTAAAAAAAGCTGCTCTTAGAAAAACACTTACAGCCAAAGAAAAAGATGTTATGACGGCTGTGTATGGGCAGTTTCAAAAAAACATGCTAGCTAAAAGAAAAGGAAGAGGAGCAATAGCGGGAACTATAGCTTCTGAATTTCCAAGGAGTACAGGGTCTGCTTTTTCTAATTATGCAAGTGAAGATATGTACGATCCGGTTTCTGCAGCTTTATCTATTGGACAAGGTGGGGCAAGTGCAGTAGTAGGTGGCGCTACAGAAGGAGTTGTTTTAAATAGTTTAGTTAAAGCTTTTACAAAATCTACTGCATTTAAATCAGTTGCGACACCCGCTGGTAAAAACTACATAGCTCCTAGTGTAGGAAAGCAGGCTAGCAAAGCTCTTGGGCTAAGTCTAGTAGGAGAACCCGTCACTGAAGTTTTACAGTCAGGGATAGAAAGCGCACAGAAGTTAGGTATGTTAGATCCGCGTTTGGACGGTCAATTAGATAAAACATTTACAGCACAACAAGCCAGGCTTGATGCACAAATGAGTGCGGCAGCCGGACTTATAGCTGGGGGAGCTTTTGGATCAGGCGGAGCGATTTCTGTTGGAGCTACAACTGGGGCTCAAAATTTATTAAGAGAGTACCAACAACGTACAGCACTTACTAACATGATTCAAAGCAAGTACGGACCAAGCGGACAAGGCGTGCAAATAGAACCTAAAGAGTGGATTAAGGGCCAGTTTAATGCCCTGCTTGACCCCGAAGCAGATAAAGAGGCTGTCTGGATAGATGTAAATAGTTTAGATGAACTCGCTAAATATAAAGAAGAAAACCCAGGCGCTGCAAAAATGCTGGAAGTAATGTCTAGTTATGATATGACAGATCAAGATACGCAGTTAGGTGGTATTTTGTTTTCTACTAACCCCGAAGTTATACAAAGCTTTAAACAGGTAATGGAAAACAATATGCCTAGTACTGCTTTATTAGATGGACAACTTGCTAGAGTTTTAAAATACCCTAGGACGAGGAGCAATGCAGATGAATGGGTAGTTCAAGTCAGAGACAAAGACACGGGCGCGTTAGTTCATTATCACCAGACAGGGGACCCAAAAGAAGATGGGGGAGTTCACCTAGAAGAAGTTAAAAAGATGTTCCCTAATGCAAATAAGTATAGCTACGAAATAGTAGATGGCGAAACGCATTTAGACGAAAGACAAACTTTAGTAGATACTCCTGCAGTTGACTTAAGTAGCATTAAAAAAATGGGCATGCTTTCAGAAGAAGAAGCTGCAGAAATGATGGGTAAAACTGCTGTGGATTTTGAAGGAGCAACTGGCCTAAGAGATGAAACAGGAAAATTTGCACAAGTAGGTGAAGTAGTAGAAGATGCTGTTGAGGTAACTCCTGTTATACAAAAAGACCAAGCACCTATAATGGACAGGAATAACAGACCTTGGGCTAAGCCAAATTTACAATATAAAGATGACCAAGTACCAAATGCAGAACTACAAAAAAATGCAAGACTGGCTACTCATCCTGCATTCCGTGCAGAATTTGATGAAAATATAAAAAACAATAACTACTCTAGATTACTATTAAAAAAGTTTATAACACAAACAAACAAGTTTGCAGAAGTAGATACAGAAAGCAATACAGAGCTAGTTTATAAAATAGATCCAGAAGGGGAAGGGTTTGTTATTAAGAAATATCAAAAGCCTTTAGAAAAACTACAAACATACGAGCAGGCTAAACCGGAGTTTGATAGAGCTATTATAGAGGCTAAAGGTAAAGGCAGAAAAAAAAGAACTAAAGTATTTAGTGATGGTACTAGTAGAGTAGTGTTTATGGATAGCCCTTTTCAAATAACTACTAGAGACCCGGATGGTAATTTTACGTTACCTCAAACGGTAGACATGCCTACCTTAGTAAATAAATATAAAAAAATATTAGGCAGAATGGGGACATTGCCTAACGAACAATATTATCAAAGTCTAGCTGATACTTTTACAAGTGTATACGGCTCTATAATTGAAGATCCAGACTACGAATTAACTTTTAAAGGAGAACCTATAACTGATAAAAGTTTTAATGACCCTGAATTTGTAGTTTATACCGAAGAAAACGGCAAACGAGAATTTACTTTTTCTGATCTTCTGGCTAAAGGAGCTGAACAATCTATGGGGATAAGCGAACAAGACCCTACAAATACTGTGAGAAATTTAGAAAAAAGAATCACGGAAAAACAAAAAGAGATAACTTCTTTAGAAGACCAAATAAAAGAATTACAAACCCAAAGAGAACAACAAGGTGAGTTTAGCCCTGAACAATATAACCAGTTTATGGAGTTAGTTGAAGCTTTGTACGGCCCTAAAAAAGGAGAAAAAAGAAACACTTCTGCTAATTTATATATCCAACGTAACGACTTAGAACAAAGCCTAAGAGAAGCAGAAGTAGCAGGTGGTAGTACTACTTTAGACCCTAGGGCTGATATAGATGAAACCACTGCTCCTTTAAGCGGAGAAGAAGGAGACTTTCAGAATCAAAATTCTAGAGAACAATTCTGGAACGAAGAGCTTGAGCATTATCAAAAACAAGGTTTTACTAGGTCTAAAATAGGTACTAAACAAGAAACCAAAACAGTAAATGAACCTGTAATGCCTAAAAAAACAGAAGGTATTATTTTAAGTGATGCTTTAGACAAAGCTACCCCAGAGTCTGTAAAAGCTTATTTTAGAGAAGTAGGTAAAATAGCTAAACAACATATAGGCCTTAAAAGACCTATTCTTTTATACACTCAACAAGAAGACATTGACATAGGAAAAACTGCAGAAGCCCTACCAGAAGCCAAAAGGGTTATAAAAGATTATTCTCCTGATGATTATGATTTAGGCGTAAAAAATGTAAACGCAAAACTAAACCAAATAAAAAATGAAGTAATGCAAGACGAGATGGGTGTCGCAGGTTATTTACAAGGTATGGGAGGGGCATTCGATATTCTTGTTTTAAAAACCCCAGAAAATTTAACAGAGTTTGATTTTGGTTTATTACATTTAGTATTAGGGCATGAGCTAGGGCACAGTTTCTTTAAACAAGAAATGAATAATATATTAAAAAATCCTATAATAAGACGACACTTTATGAAAGAGTTTGAAAAAGCTAAAGAAAACAGCCCAGAAGTTGCCCAGTATTTTGATGCTAACGGTTTTGAAGAATGGTTTGTAGATAAAGTCGGAGCGGGGCTATTTGATTTAGAAAAAGGTACGATACCTACTTCTAAAAACTTATCAGATAACTTTATTAATACAATGGTTAAAGGATTAAAAGCTTTCTACGATGCTAAGGCTAACATAGAAAGCGGAATTGTACCTGGCACAGATACTGCTACTTTCTTCCAAGGCAGGTTTAGATACGACGAAACTGTTGGCGAGTTTATGAAAGGCATATCAGGGACTATGGAAGCCAGAACAAATATAAATTTCCAAGATAGGGCTCACGCAGAAGAACTTATAGATAGCTTATTTGGTAACAAAATGGGGATAAGCTTCTTAAGGAAAATAAATAAAGATGCAGAAGGTATGTTTAAAAGTGGTAAAGTGCCTAGCTGGTTTACTAAACTTTTTTATACGGCTCGTGGTTTCTTAGACACTTTAGGAAAAGACCAAGGTATAGGAAAAGAAATAGGGCAAATGTTCCATAAAGTTAGCGGGGAACAAGGCGACCCTGGTCTTATAAATGAGTCAAACAGAAAACTAAACGAGATAGTTAATGATTTAGTAAAACGATTAGACATGGACGGTAAAGATGTAGATGGTTTTGATGCAATAGTACAAGGCGTTACTGGTGTAAATGATAATGCTTTTTCCCAAGAAGAAATAGATGCTTTTAGAGAAGCCCAAGATGAGAAAAAACCAACAGAAGCTTTATCCCCAAAAGCACAAATAATACGTAAGTTTTTATTTGATATGTACGATGTTTTAGAATTAGATAAATATAAAATCAATAGCTACGACATAAAAACAGGCCAATTTGTAGAAAAGAAAATTTCGAGACGGGCTAATTTCTTTCCTCGTATTATATTAGTAGCTGATATTGCTTCAGATGCTAAATTAAAAGCTTCTTTAATAGAAGAACTAGTAAAGGCAAACCCTAATATAGCCGTTTCCGCCATAGAAAAAAGTGTAGAAAGGATTATAAAAAATAACGAAAAAAACGTAGATGTAGCTACTAAAAAAGACGAATCTTCCGGCCTTGGTGTGGGCATGCCTATACCTAGAGCTATACTTTTTGAAAATTTAAGTACTCCTACACTTGTAGAAAAAGGTTTAGCTGCACCAGGAGAGGTTGCTATTCTAGAATATCTAAGGGATGTAACTAGACAAGTAGAGTTACAAAAAAGAGGGGGCAGTAGAAAAATTAAAAAATTAATTTTACAACTTCCTTTAGAAGAGCAAGGTCACGCAGTAGATGCAGTAAATGCGATGTTAGGTAGGATAGACCCTATACGTTATTCAGCTTGGAGACACATTAATGATGGAGTTCTTTTTACAAATGTTATAACTCTTTTAGGCATGGCGGTATTTGCTTCCGTGCCGGATGCAGCGGGTCCTGTACTACGAAGTAGGACTTTTGAATTAAAAGCAATTGCAAAAAATATAACCGCAGCTATGGGCAAAGGGGAAGCAGAACAATTCGCAAGAAATATAGGCTCAAATGGCAGAGAAGCAATGGCTTCTACAATACTATATGCTGGTGAGCTAGATAGCTCTGCTTTGTGGATGAAAAAGGCCACTAACGGTTGGTTTAGGATTACACAGTTAGAAAGATGGACTGTATTTACTAGAAAATTTGCAGCTGGTATGGCTAGAGATTTTTTACTTAAACATGCCGAAATAGTAGAAAAAGGATACGAGGGCGACGCTGATGTATTATTATCAGAAAGATATCTAAAAGACCTAGGTTTAACCGGAAAAGAGATAAAAGCTTGGAAAGATAGTGGAAGCAATGTGGATGCCCATCCAAAAGTAGCTACAGCTCTAGGTAGGTTTGTAGATGAATCTATAGTAAGACCAAACGCTGCAGAGCGTCCTATTTGGGCTTCTGATCCGCATTGGGCTGTTGTTTGGCAACTTAAATCTTTTTACTATGCCTATGGCAAAAACATAATGGGCGGTATGTTTAGAGAAGGAAATACTAGATACGCAGAAACAGGAAACATAACCCCAGCTATAATGCCATTGTTTTTTGGGGCAGCTCTTTTAATGCCTTTAACTATGTTGGGTTGGGATATAAGAGAAAGATTTAAAATAGGTTTATCTTACGCATTACCGGGAGTTAGCCCAAATGACCCAGGCGTAAATTACAGGGCTTCTAAAAATATGTCTAATGGTGATTATTGGTTTGAAGTTCTAGATAGAAGTGGAATGATGGGAGCACCGGCTTTAGCCCTACCCCTTATAATGGAAGATAAAAGATATGGGAAACCCGCGTTAATCCCTATTCTAGGCCCCGGCGCAGAAAGAGTATATGATGCTGTAACTGGCGAAGCAAAAGCATTTGATTACGCTCCTGTATACAGTCAGCTCGACACTAGAGCATTAGAGAGGTAAAATTAATTATGGCATATTCAGACACAATAAAATTAGTAGTAGGAGATACTCTCCCAGAACTAACGTTTAAGTTAAAAGATAGCAACACTGCAGCATCGGGACAAACACTCGACGTGGAAAACGAAACTACTTGGGCTGCTATTGATCTATCAAGCGGAAGTGTTAAATTCCGTATTAGAGAGGTAGGACAAACTACAGTACTACAAACAATCACCGCTACCATTACAAATGCAAGCGGGGGCGAATGTGCTTTAACTTTCCCTACAGGAACTTGGACTGCAGCGGGTACGTATGAAGGTGAACTAGAGTTTACTAAATCAAACGGACAAATCCAAACAGTACAAGACCTAGTGAAGTTTAAGGTTCGTGACGATTTTGATTAATGGCCTTTCGTGCAAAACTTAGCTATGTAGATCTAAAAGCGTCCGTCTCTTTTTCTGAGGTTAGGATAGTAGTATCGCAAGTTGATACTCGCACTAGTCTTAATTTTACTTCTCCTAAAAGCTCCATACACAGCCAGCTATTACAAACAATAGTTGAATACGTTAACCTTAACTCTTTAGTTAGTTATGTAAACTTATCTGCAGTAGATGTGCTGTTAGATGCTGATAGTAAGAACTTATATTTCATACCGCAAAATAACTCGCCTAACGCTGTAACTCTTACAATGTTAGAGGACACAGCACTAGAAGTAGGTAAGTCTTTAGTTGACACCCCGGTCGTACAAGATGTTCCAGAACTTCTTGTAGGTAAGACCCTTAGCGATTCTTTAGATTTTAGCGAAGTTATAAACATACTAATAACATTCCTACGTGAGTTTGATGATACTTTTGCTTTTACAGATACAACATCTCTATCTGTACAGCCATCATACTCAGACACTTTTAGTTTTACAGATGCTACTAGTCTTAATTTAAATAACATATATACAGACACTTTTAGTTTTGCAGATAGTGACTTTAAAGGTATTAACAAAGGTGTATTAGATACTCCTACCCTATCTGATATACAAACTGTTAGTTTTGGTACAAACAAAACAGATGCTTTTAGTTTTACAGATGCACCTGCCCTTAGTTTTGATGCTCTTTTATCTACTGATGTAGCCCCATTAGCAGACTTTCCTTCTTTACAACCAGAGCTAGGTAAAACAGATAGTTTTGGTATAGGAGATGTATTTAGTCGTGTAGTTAGTTTTTCTAGATCTTTTGCAGATGCTGTATCTTTAGATGATATTGCTTCTGTCAATGACCCTTTACAAACAGACGTAAATTCTGGTAAAACCAATGTAATTGGATTTGCAGATGATCATTCGTACACATTTGCTAAGCTGCTAAGCGACACGTACGGGTTTACAGACTTACCTGCTATAGAAGCTATAAAGCCTTTTAGCGATAGTTTTGCGTTTACAGACACAGAAATTTTAAGTTTTACTAAAGGAGTAACAGACACATCGACCTTAACGGATACAGAAGAGCTTGACCTAGGTTTAGGTAAAACAGACAACTTTAATTTTACGGACGCGGCTAATTTAGCTGTAGCTACTATACACGCAGATAGTTTTAGTTTTACTGATAATCAAGTACTAGCTTTTACAAAAGGTCTATCAGACACTCCTACTTTAAATGATACACAGTCTATATCCCAAAACCTTGGTAAATCTGATATCTTTTCGGTTTCTGAAGCATTATCGTTAACTCTTGGCAATTCCCATACAGATAGTGCTACAATATCAGAAGTTATAAATATTGTTACCGTTCAAAGCCATAGCGTTTTTAACGCAGCGGGACTAAATATCGGGACACTAAACTAGGAGAAACTATGATAAACGACGGTTTAATTTTAAAAGGTAAGTTAGCTATCGCTTTAAATGGCGAAACAGTTAAAGAAGTTGACAACCTTGTTGTTACCGCAGGTAAAGGGTTTGTAGCCTCAAGAATGAAAGATGCTACTACTACTGCAATGACACATATGGCTATTGGAACAGGATCTACTGCAGCAGCAGTTAGTAACACTGCTTTAGGAAGTCAGTCAGCTAGAACTACTTTAACTTCTACAACTGTTAGCGGAGCGGATGTTACTTACGTAGATACTTTTCCAGCAGGAACAGGTACAGGAGCTATAACAGAAGCAGGCTTATTTAATGCTTCATCAAGCGGTACTATGTTATGTAGAACAGTATTTGATGTTGTAAACAAAGGCGCGTCTGACTCAATGACAATTACCTGGACTGTAACAGTTTCTTAATTTTTAAGGAGTAACCTGTGGCAGTTGTTTTTAAGAACAATGCAAAAACAACCCTTGCATCTAGCCTAACATCTTCGGCTACTTCGGTAACAGTCGCAGATGGTAGCGCTTTTCCTTCCCTTTCTGGTGGCGATACATTTTTTTGTACATTTGATAACGGCACTAATGTAGAGGTTGTTAAAGTTACTGCTAGAAGTAGTAACACGCTTACAATTGTCAGGGCCCAGGACGACACTACTGCACGTGCATTTTCTACCGGCGATGTAGCAGAGTTAAGACTTACCGCTGGGATCCTAAACTTATTCTCCCAAACAGGCGTAGC
>OBMK010002935.1_pt1 | contig 12356 bp, 11 predicted proteins | sample 1539081 | NCBI WGS metagenome assembly OBMK01 (sample SAMEA3355528, study PRJEB22509) | marine metagenome | biome: marine; feature: river plume; material: water | place: USA | collected 2010-08-07 | depth 0.5 m | reverse complement strand
TACAAATCAAGGCCTCTGGGTGTGCAATGACCTCGCTTCGACTGAGCCCCGTTACATGGCCGAGCAATAATGCTGCATCGCGCCGATGATCAGGCTTGTTGCCGAGGGCTGCGCTCGCTTCAAGAAGCGCCTCTGCAATGGTTTTAGCCATCGCCGTTTTGATCCAGGCCAAGGGCTGACAACAGATCGGCTTGGTGCTCGCTTCTGAGTGGTTCAATCACGGCATCAAGCTCTCCTGCAATAATTTGCGGCAAGCGATGAAGGGTCAAGTTAATTCGATGATCCGTCACTCGGCCGTCAGGATAGTTGTAGGTCCTAATTTTTTCGGATCGATCACCGCTGCCAACGAGGGACTTTCGCTGTTGCGCTTGTTCTTGGCTTTGCTCACTTTGGGCTTTATCCAGAAGTTTGGCTTGCAGTAGGCTCATCGCACGCGCGCGATTTTTGTGTTGTGATCGTTCATCTTGGCATTCAACAACAATACCCGTGGGCAGGTGCGTGAGTCGTACGGCGGAGTCTGTTTTGTTAACGTGCTGCCCGCCCGCGCCACTGGCGCGATAGGTGTCAACGCGAAGGTCATTTTTTTCAATTTCAATGCCGTCAATCGCCTCGATCTCAGGTAGAACCGCGACGGTGCAGGCTGAAGTATGAATCCTGCCTTGTGACTCGGTTTGCGGTACACGTTGCACGCGGTGGGCGCCAGACTCAAACTTTAATTGGCCATACACTTGAGCGCCCTCAAACCGAACGATGACTTCTTTATAGCCGCCGTGTTCCCCTTCGCGTTGGTTAATAATTTCGGTCTTCCAGCGTTTGGTTTCTGCATAGCGCAAATACATTTTAAGCAGGTCGCCCGCAAATATTGCGGCTTCATCGCCGCCGGTGCCGGCTCGGATTTCGATGAACACGTTATTCGCGTCATTAGGGTCTTTCGGCAGCAGTAGAATCTGTAGTTCGCTCTCAAGCTCGGTTTGGGTTGCCAGCAAGGTGGTTAGTTCCTCGCGCGCCATGGCTTTAAGTTCCTCGTCGGCGTCGTTCAACATAAGTTCCGTATCGGCACGCGCTTCCGTGGTTTCTTGGTATTTTCTGAATTGGACAACGACGGGTTCCAGTTCAGCGTACTCTTGGGAGTAGGCGCGGAAGCGGTCCTGATCATTGATAACCGCGGCATCGCTCAGCAGTGCCGATAATTCTTCGAAGCGCTCTTGAATTTGACTCAGTTTGGTTTCAATCGAAGCTTTCATTAAGGGGTGTCATCCTGATTTAAACCGAGCAGTGTTTTGGCCTGCTCGATCGCAGCCGCATCGCCGTCAATGATCAGCGATTTCAGGCCAACGCTTGGGGTATGGGCAAGTTTCTGCGTGAGTTGTGTGGCAAGGGTTTTCAGGACCAAGTCGATGTCATCCCCTTGTTTTGCTCTCGCTATGGCTTTGGCTAATTCGGCGTCTTTGAGGTCCTCGAGCTGTTTGCGATAACGGACAACCAAATCCTGACCTGCTCGAGATTTTTCGCCTTGCTCGTAGGTGATGGCGGCATCCCGGACAATCGCTTCAGCGGCGCCAGCAGCAGATCGCCTTAGGTCCATGTTTTCAGATACGATATTCTGAAGGTCATCCAAGCTATAAAGATAAACATCTCGAAGCGTTGTGATCTCGGGCTCGATGTCTCTCGGGACGGCCAAGTCAACTAAAAACATGGGGGCGTGTTTGCGCAGTCGCAGCGCCTGCTCAACCATGCCTTTGCCAATGATGGGTAAACTGGCGCCGGTGGCTGAGAGCACCAGGTCAAAGCGGTCAAGACATTCCGGCAGTTGTTCGAGCCCTATAACCTCGCCGCCGCAGCGCTCAGCAAGGCTTATCGCATTGGCTTTGGTTCGATTGGCGATGGTGATCTGGGTCACGCCAGCATCAAGTAACTGCTTCGCTGCGAGCTCAATCATATCGCCAACCCCGACAAGTAAGCAGCGACAGTCGGAGAGATTGGTGAATAAATTTTTAGCGAGTTTGATGGCGGCGGCGGGTGTTGAAATTAGATGCTGACCAATGGCAGTGTCGGAACGAACTTGTTTGGCAACTTGAAAAATTTGTTGGAATAAACGGTGGAGCGTCGCGCCCACGGTGCCGGCTGCGGTGGCTTCTGCAAAGGCTGCTTTAACCTGACCTGTGATTTGAGGCTCGCCCAAGACCATGGAGTCAAGGCCGCTGGTGACCCGCATAAGATGTTTGGCGGCGTCTTCTTCGAGATGGCTATAAAGACTGTCTTGCAACAGCGTTGATTCTAAATTGTGGTAGCGAGCGAGCCAATCGCCGAGGCGGGATAGGTCTTGCGGGTGCCCGACCGCGACCATTTCTGTTCGATTGCAGGTGGAAAGGATGAGCGCTTCGCGCAAACCGATTTCATCACACATTTGCTGCAAGGCCGGTGCAATGGCGCCCGCAGAAAATGTGACCTGCTCTCTGACAGCAAGCGGCGCTGTTTCATGGTTAATACCGAGCAGTAGAAGTTTCATGGTTTAATTCAGTCGATTCCAAACCGGATGACTTTGTTCTCTCGTAAAATTAGAATGACAACCGGAGGCTAGCCTTTGCCGGACTTCGGGTATTGTACGTGGGTTCGTCGTGAAAATCAGTTGCCGTTTTTGCGTTTAGCCGGCGTTGGTATTGTACAAGTCGCGCGGTAACGATTTGCATTAAAGGGGTTTGATATCAATAACCATTGCGAAACAAGCATCTTGAGCGCGCCGCGATCTCTACCGGGTCTGATGTTCCTGCTGATGGCTTGCTGCGGGGTTCTGGCTGGGTGTGCGAGTCAGGCGGTGGATCCTGTAGCGCCGGTGCTATCGGAGGTAAACGACTCAAAGGAGGCGGTCGGGTCAACCCCGCCCGAGCCAGAAGTAATGGCTTTTCCAGAAGGAACACTGCTCGCGCTGCTGACGGCTGAAGTGGCGGGCTATCGCGGTGATTATCAATATGCCTTAGATCAATACCTCATAGAGGCTGAGAAGACCCTGGATCCTGGGGTTGCTGCTCGGGTTACACGGCTTGCAGCTTACATGAAGGCGGATGACAAGTTGTACCAGGCGGCGTCGCTTTGGGCACAAGCGGATCCAGAGTCCTTAGAGGCGCATCAGTTTTTGGCGGATCAGTTGGTTAAGCGCGCTTTGTATGTTGACGCTTTGGAGACGATGCAGACGATTGACCGCCTAGGGGGTGAGGCCCAGTTTGATTACTTCGCCTATCGGGTTGGACGAATGACCCAAGAAGATCGACAAGCTTTACTCCTTGGTCTCAATGACATGCTGACGGTAAATCCAAACGAGCCGCAGATTCTTTTTTCAAAAGCGGCACTTCTTGAGGCGCTTGGTGACGGTCCAGCCGCGCTCGAGACAGCCGATACTTTATTGGGCTTAAAGCCTGCTGAGCTTAATTTTATTATCTTAAAAGCCAATCTGTTGTCGGATTTGAATCAAAAGCAAGCGGCTCAAGCGTTCTTAAGCGAGCAGTTAGCGATTAATCCAGATCAGCCTAGGCTACGCCTTCTGCTTGCGCGGCTGTTGTTCGAAGCCCAAGCCTTTTCTGATGCCCGGGTGCAGTACCAAATCCTCCATGAGATCCGGCCAGAAGATGGTGAGATCCTGTTTGCGCTGGCGATGCTGAGTATCGAGCAAGCGGATTTCGCGCAAGCCCGGCTGCACCTCGGCCGGCTTGTTCGAACCGATCAAAGAGTGAATCAGGCGCAATATTATCTTGGTCTGGTTGCTGAAAAGACGGGTGATGTCGCTTTGGCTCTGCGTGAGTTTGCCAAAGTCGATGGCGGATACGAGTATTTGTCAGCCCAAGGGCGCATTGTGGAGTTGATCAGCGTTAACCAGTCTTTAGAGGATGCGAGATCCTATCTGGCCAAGAAAAAGCTGGCTCACAATGGGCTTCGATCGCAGTTTGATCTGATCGAGGGACAATTATTATCTAGGGTCGATGCCGAAGATGCGCTTTTTGAGCACTTGGACGAGGCCATCGAGGCTCAGGCAGGGGATATTCCCTTACTGTATTTTAGGGCGATGAGTGGGCAGAAGTATGATCGTCTCGATATCCTGGAACGCGATTTAAAACAGGTTCTGACGTTAGATCCAGGTAATGCTGATGCAATGAATGCGTTGGGTTATACCCTGGCGGATCAAACGGATCGATACGACGAAGCCTATGTTTTGATCGAAAAGGCTTTACGGTTGAAACCCGAGGAGCCCGCTTTTATCGATAGCATGGGCTGGGTCCTATATCGCCTGAATCGATATGAAGAAGCGATCGACTACCTTGAGCAAGCGTTTGAACGGTTCCCGAATGATGAAGTTGCGGCTCATCTGGGCGAGGTTTTATGGCAGTCAGGAAAAACTCGACGAGCAAAACGGGTTTGGAAAGAGGCGCTCTCTGAGACGCCTGACAGCACTTTCTTGCAATCCGTCGTAAAGCGCTTCCTTGGCTCTTAGATCATTGCTTGACCTAAAAGTGCTCTTGCTTGCGAGTTTGTTGATACTTGCGGGATGCCAAACGCGCTCGCCCTCGATGAGTCCTGCTGGATATGAGCCTGCCCTGGTCAAAGGACGGCTCTCAGTGACTGGTCTGAAGATCAACCCAAATTTTTCACTCGCACAGCTTGATGCGCAGACGCAGCAGCTCAAAATTAGCGGGGCGTTCGGTCTGGGCGCAATTGAAGTGCGTTTTGCTGGCGGGCAAGTGCAGCGCGGTTTAGTCGATCAAGTTGAGATGAGTCCTACTGCGCTGCAGTCAGCGTTCGGTGATGCAACCGGTCTTGATATACCGCTATCGGTCATCCCTGCCTGGATACGGGGCTTGCCGGATGAGCGGCACCGCTGGCGCAGCCTTGAATCAGGGTTCGAGCAACTTGGTTGGCAGATCGTCATATCTCGCGCGCCGGTCTCGGGATACCCTCAGCGGATCGAGGCGATCAAGGATAAAACCAAAGTGATTTTGGGGATTAGGTTATGGCAATAGCCTCAGCGCTGTCGCTGCTTGCGCCCGCGAAGCTCAATTTGTTTTTGCATGTGCTTGGGCGAAGGCCCGATGGCTATCACGACCTGCAGTCTGTTTTTCGGTGCATCAGTTTGTTTGATGAGATTCAAATAGAGAAGCGGCCAAAGGGTGAGCCACTCACCCTGAGCTGTAACGTGGATCTTGGGGACCCGCAAGACAATCTGGTGCTGCGCGCAGCGGCGTTATTACAGGAGCGGTCGAGTACCCGTTATGGCGCCCATGTCATCTTAAAAAAACAGATTCCGGTTGGTGCTGGGCTTGGCGGTGGCAGCAGTGATGCAGCCGCGGTTTTAGTGGGTCTGAATGATCTATGGTCTTTAAATTTCACAGCGGCAGAATTACAGCAGTTGGGTGCAGCGTTGGGGGCTGATATTCCGTTTTTTATACAGGGCGGCGATGCATGGGTCGCGGGTCTTGGAGAACGAATTGAACCGCTTCAGCTAGCATCGTCTTGGTATGTTGTGGCTTATCCCAATGTGGTGATTCCGACAGCCGAGATTTTCTCGGATCCTGATTTGACACGCGACGCCGAGCCAAGCACAATAGCGCGCTTTCTGGGGTCTGGTCCCGCCGACGTGTGGCGAAACGACCTCGAAGCGGTTGCGGTTCGGCGATACCCCGAGGTGGGTCAGTTAAAAAACTGGTTAAGCCGGCACGGCACTGCTAAAATGTCGGGCTCCGGCAGCGCGGTGTTTTTAGAAGTCGCATCGGAAGGGCAAGCGCAGGCGGTAGTCGCCGAAATGCCAACACCATGGCAAGGATTTAAGGTGGCCGCCGGAGGGATCAAAAGCCTTCAGCGCCAGATTAGCGAGCTAGACAAGGAAAATTGATCGATCGTGAAGGCGTTCGGTCGAATAATGAAAAAAGTTTAAAGTTGATCCTAAAACGGCAGTTTGGGATCATCGGCGAGTGTTTCGAATTGGGGTGTCGCCAAGTTGGTAAGGCACAAGGTTTTGATCCTTGCATGCGGGGGTTCGAGTCCCTCCACCCCAGCCACTTTCCAAGTCTAAGGCGAACGTAAACCGTGGCTGAATTAAAAATCTTTACTGGCAACGCGCACCCTGTTCTAGCGAGTCGGGTGTCTGACCGCTTGCGGATTGATTTAGGCGATGCCCAGGTAGGCCGCTTTAGCGATGGCGAAGTCAGCGTTGAAATTATCGAGAATGTACGAGGTAAGGATGTTTTTATCATCCAACCGACGTGCACCCCCTGTAACGATAATCTTATGGAACTGATTGTCATGGTGGATTGCCTGCATCGGGCGTCCGCTGGCAGAATTACGGCGGTCATTCCCTATTTCGGTTATGCCCGTCAAGATCGCAGGGTCCGGTCGGCAAGAGTGCCAATTACCGCCAAGGTCGTTGCAGATATGCTGACCAGCGCAGGGATTGATCGAGTTCTGACGATGGATTTGCACGCGGATCAGATTCAAGGTTTTTTTAATGTGCCGGTTGATAATATCTACGCCACGCCCGTGTTGTTGGTTGACATCGAGCGCCGAGTGGATGCGGGTGCCTACGGTGATGTGATGATTGTTTCGCCCGATGTGGGTGGTGTTGTGCGAGCCAGAGCGATTGCGAAGCAGTTGAATGACTCGGATCTAGCCATCATTGACAAGCGTCGACCAGAAGCAAACAAGTCTGAAGTCATGCACATTATTGGGGATGTTAAAGGCCGCACGTGCATTTTAGTGGACGATATCGTGGACACGGCCGGCACGCTGTGTGCAGCAGCATCTGCCTTGAAGTCTGAAGGGGCGGTGAAGGTTGTTGCGTATTGCACCCATGCCGTTTTATCGGGCAAGGCGATCGATAATATTCGTGCCTCCGAGTTAGATGAACTGGTGGTGACCGATACGATTCCACTCAGCCAGGAAGCGCAGTCTTTGTCGAAGATTCGGCAGTTGAGCATTGCCGAGGAGTTGGCTGAGTCCATTCGTCGTATTAGCAACGAAGAATCTTTAAGCGCACTGTTTGCGAAACGCATTCAGTCGGCACTTTTTTAAACGCCCTGTATTAGCAGGGATGACCCCCGGACTGCGTGGTCGCAGCGCACTCTGGATAGACCAAGGAGAGTAACATGGCAGCTGAATTCGAGCTAAACGCCGAAACAAGAGCTGATTTAGGGAAAGGTGCGAGCCGCCGCCTACGTCTGCACGCTGATCTGGTTCCCGCCATTATTTATGGCGCGGGTAAGGATCCTCAATCTTTATCGATTCCTCATAAGGACTTGATGAAGGCAACTGAAAACGAAGCATTCTTCTCTCACATTCTGACGATCAACGTCGGTGGTGAAAAGCAAAGTGCCATCATAAAAGATCTGCAACGACATCCTTCGAAGGTTCGGATTATGCACGCTGATTTTCAGCGAATTCTGCTTGATCAGGCGATTACGGTTGAAGTGCCGTTCCACTTTTTGAATGAAGAATCCTGTGTCGGGGTTAAAACCGGTGGCGGTCAAATTTCACACAACATGACGCAGATTACCATCAGCTGTTTACCGGGTAACTTGCCTGAGTATATTGAGGTTGACCTAGAGAACATGGAAATTGGTGAAGCCCTGCACATGTCGGATATTCAACTGCCAGAAGGGGTTGTGATTCCAGCCCTTGCGCAAGGCGCTGATTACGATCAAGTGGTTGTTTCGGTCAATATTAATAAGCGCGCCGAAGCAGAGAAAGCAGCCGATGCCGCTGAATCTGATGATGCGCCTGCTGCCGAAGAATAAATTCGAGTCCAGAGGTCCGGTCTATGTCGGTCCAGCTCATTATTGGCCTGGGAAATCCAGGCGAGCAGTACACCAACACCCGCCATAATGCGGGTGTTTGGTTTCTGGATGCGGTTGCGCGTGAATTCGGCGGGGTTTTGAAGGCCGAGAAGAAGTTTCTCGGTGCGGTTGCAACCGTCTCCGTAGCGGGCACATCGGTAAAGCTGTTGGCGCCGAGCACCTATATGAATGACAGCGGCAGATCGGCCGCGGCTTTGATCAACTTTTACCAGATTGACCCCGAAAAAGTTTTGGTCGCCCACGATGAGCTCGATCTTGAGCCGGGTATAGCGCGTATTAAAACCGGTGGCGGGCTTGCGGGTCACAATGGACTAAAAGATATTTCTCGGTCGCTGTCTGGGTTCCAAGGCTACCATCGACTGCGCGTCGGTATAGGTCGGCCGTCGTCTTCGGGCGGCGTCGCGAACTACGTTTTGAAGCCGCCAGGTAAAACCGAGCGTGCTGACATCGATGAGGCGCTTCATCGCAGTCTAGCGGTGTTGCCGGATATGGTCTCAGGTGCCTGGGAGGCGGCCATGTTGGCGCTGCATACCCGGGACGACAAGAGGTAATCAATTTGAGCGTGTTGGGAGGCAGTTATGGGGTTTAATTGCGGTATCGTTGGTTTGCCGAATGTGGGTAAATCCACTTTATTCAATGCGCTGACCAAGGCGGGTATTGCGGCAGAAAATTTTCCGTTTTGCACCATTGAACCGAACTCTGGTGTGGTGGCGATGCCGGATCCGCGCCTGGACGCGATTGCTGAATTGGTGAAACCCCAAAAAGTCATTCCGACGTCTATGGAATTTGTTGATATTGCGGGCTTGGTGGAAGGCGCATCGAAAGGCGAGGGCCTCGGCAACCAGTTTTTAGCCAATATTCGTGAGACCGATGCCATAGCGCATGTCGTTCGCTGTTTTGAAGATGAAAATGTCACCCACGTAGCGTCGTCGATTGACCCAGCCAGGGACATCGAAATCATTAATACCGAATTGCAGTTGGCCGATCTCGATACCATTGAGAAGGCGATTGCACGGGTTCAACGCATTGCTAAAAGCGGTAACAAAGAAGCACTGGTTGAAATGAAGCTCTATCAAGACCTGATGGCGCACGTGGATGCGGGGCAGCCTGCTAGGACGTTCACGCTTGATGATGATCAAGCTGTTTTGATACGGCACTTGCATCTTTTGACGATGAAGAAAGTGTTATATGTGGCGAACGTAGATGAGCAGGGGTTTACAGACAACCCCTTATTGACCGCGGTCGAGGCGATTGCCAGCAGCGAGGGCGCCGAGGTCGTTGTGATCTGCAACAAGCTGGAAGCGGAGATCGCGGAGCTTGAGGACGACGAGAAAATGGAGTTTCTGGCAGATTTGGGCATGACCGAGCCGGGTCTGGATCGGGTGATCCGAGCGGGTTATCGCTTGCTTGGTCTGCAGACCTTCTTTACCGCGGGTCCAAAGGAAGTTCGGGCCTGGACCGTGCGTCAAAAAGCAACGGCGCCCAAGGCGGCTGCAGTCATCCACACTGACTTTGAAAAAGGCTTCATCCGGGCAGAAGTCACAGCGTTTGATGACTTTATTGCCGGTCGAGGTGAGGCTGGCGCAAAAGAAGCGGGTAAGTGGCGGCTCGAAGGCAAAGAATATTTGGTCCAAGACGGTGATGTCATGCATTTTCGGTTTAACGTTTGATGGCTATAGTGACGGCTTGGCTTTCCATCGGACTCTTGCGGCAGGGCTTGCAGGTTGCCGCGCTGGCTTCAGGGTTAATTTTACCTTTTGCCGGTGCGCCGGATTACACCGCAACCTGGGACCTATTCTTTAATGGTGTTTTGCCCGCAATGGTCCCGATTTTTCTGATTTTGATCGGGTTCGATGTGATGATGTGCAAGGTGCTCTCGGATGATGCTGACCCCAAAGAGGTGGCGCGGTTGTCGACGATCCTCCGATGTCACTACTGGGTCGCGGCGCCGGTGCTGATAGCCTTTGGTATATTCATCGCGCCAGCCCTCATTCCTTGACAAAAAAATAGCAAGAACGGACAATGCCGTCCGCGACAAACTATGGCTACGTAGCTCAGCTGGTTAGAGCACAGCATTCATAATGCTGGGGTCGGTGGTTCAAGTCCACCCGTAGCTACCAATTCGCTTTCCTCGCAAAGCGAAGAAAGCGAGGCTGACAGCGTTTTCACCGGAGGTGAAAATCGCAAGAGGTGAATCCTTGAGTCTTAGTTGTGCTCAACTCGCGCCCAAAGGTCGCCGAATGCACGCAACAATCATGGCCGAAAGTATCAGGTAAATGCGCTGATCTGAGAATGTATTGGCCTTCATGGTCATACGGACAGTAGAGTCTGCCGTGAGGCCGATTTAGATGCCAAGAGGCTCGAGTTGTCCTGAGCATCTGCGGCAAGCATAGCTGTTTTTTGGACACTTAATTTTGGCCTCTTAATTTTGGACATGGAACATGTTTGCCCGTCGCCAACTACTCGTAAACGCCCTGATGCTGAGCTTGCTACTGTCGTTTTTCTCAGGGTTTTTGATCTTTACGAGCCGTCTTGTCACCGAATTTGAGCAAGAAGAATCGCGTGCTCACGAAGAAATTAAAATAAAGCTGAATTGGATCTTATCTCGCTACGAGACGAGCCAGGCCGATGCGGTCGCGGTAAGGACATGGGTCGACGAAACGCAGCTTGCCGACCATGGGTTACATCGATTCGAGCTGTTGACCGATGCTCAGGAGCCCTTGATCATCGAAGCGCCATGGCCTGAGTCGAGCAAACCGATCCTTGACCTTTTGACTCGTCGACATGTTGAGTTCAATCAAGCTTCTGCAGTCAGTCAGGCTCGTATTTTTGCGATCTTTGATGCCCAACGTATTTTTGAGCAGTTTGTTGTCATCCAATGGCGACACGCAAGGATTGCGATCTTAAGGATGCTTCTTGTGTTATTGGTGGTAGGGGCCTGCGTTTACTTCTTTTTCTATCGGCCATTACAGGGGATTGTCGACCAAGTAAAAAGGAACGCATCCCTCAGTGACCACTCAGAACTCAAGAGTATCGAATATAAGCCCAAAAAGAGAAACGAAATCAGTGCCTTGGTTGACCCGTTGAATGAGGCATTTGCTACGATTACTCGTCTCTCAAAAGATGCAACTCAAATTTTAGAAGCGGTTAAGTCGTCTCCTGATGCTTGTATTATCTGTATGCAAGCCGGAGGCGACGTGATCTACGCGAATGAAGCGGCTTGCAATGTTACGCTGCTTGATGAGGAGGCTATCCTTCGACGTAAAGTTTGGGAGCTTTCTTTAGGGACGGATGAAGAATCTTTTAATGGGGTCATAAGTCTAGCCCAGGCAGGGAGAGATCGGGATGCAGCCGATGAGTCTGTCGATGTAAAGATAATCAGGGAGGTGAGAACCAGAACAGGCGCGCTTCGGTCGCTGGAGGTTTTTGTTCGATTGGTCGAGGTCTCCGGCCAAAGGCTCACGATCATGCACGCTCGAGATGTCACCGAAAGAAACGAGTTGCTCAGCAAAAGCATTTACGCGGAAAGGCGACAAGCTGTTTCGGATTTGGCTCGAGGGGTTGCCCATGAACTCAATAACGGGTTTCAAGGCATCATGGGCTATGCCGAAGTCATCGAGGAGGAAAACCGGGCGCGAGGTGTGCAACTCAATGCTGTTGAAAGTTTGAAGACCCAGATCGCGTCCAGTGCGCAGCTGATTCAAAATTTATTGACTTACTCGCAGCAAAGTACGGAATCTACCGGGACGCTCGATATAAGTAAATTTGTTGAAGGATTGGTGCTGGTGCTTAATGATGAATCGGATCCGGGGGTCGAATTTCAACTGTCGACTTTAACCCCGAATTTGCTGTGTGGTATCAATCCAGATGGTTTGGAAACGGCGCTTCGTAACATTGCGGAGAATGCCGTCGAAGCCTCAACACAACCCTGCAACATCATTGTTGGTCTTGATGTCCTGGATCAGACTCAGCCTGAGGCGACCCGAGATGCTGTTGTAAATGTGGGGTCTTACGCACGAATTACTGTGTCAGACATGGGTAGTGGGATTGATAGCGAATTGCAAACCAGAGTCTTCGATCCATTTTTCTCGACCAGGGCTCTGGGGCAAGGGTTGGGCTTGAGTACGGCTCAAGGTTTTATTCTGCAAAATCGAGGCGCGATACTGTTAGAAAGTCAGAAGAATGTGGGTACCACAGTAACGATGCTAATTCCCTTAAAGCCGTCGTCATCCAGCAGGAGCTAGACCTCTGCAATTTTGTCGAGATGAGCATTGAAGCTGTCTCGATGCCCTGTTGGGCTTATGCAATTAGGGCTTTTTTCATCGACGACTAAAAACTGATTGATCGATAGGATGGAGACTCGTTGAGTGCCGTCAAGATGCTGTGAGAGCGCGACGCCATGTTTGGATCGGCTCGAGAGATCGCATCGATTCGTCGAGGGTCAACACACAACGCTACCAAAACCGTGCTGTATCGAACTTTTGGGTCAAAAGATCAGCTAATTGTTTCCATACTCGAGCG
>OBMK010002933.1_pt1 | contig 12370 bp, 27 predicted proteins | sample 1539081 | NCBI WGS metagenome assembly OBMK01 (sample SAMEA3355528, study PRJEB22509) | marine metagenome | biome: marine; feature: river plume; material: water | place: USA | collected 2010-08-07 | depth 0.5 m | reverse complement strand
TACCATCGTTAAAAACCAACTAATTTGACCTACCTCATGCCCACAAGATTCCTTGCGGGAGTATCACTTGAGGTGGGTCTTTTTTTAAACTATGAAAATTAAACGTCCAGCATTTCAGTTTTACCCCGCTGATTACTTGGGATCTCAACGTGTAGCGTTGATGAGTCTTGAGGAAGAGGGTGCTTACATTCGCTTGCTTTGCTATTGTTGGCAGCACGGAAGCATTCCATCGAATCCAGATCAAATATCACGATTGATTGGCAAGGGTGCTTCAACCACCCTTGCAACCACTGTTGCAACCATGTTCCAACCACACCCCAACGACACTTCATGCATGGTGCATGAGAGGTTGGAGCAGGAAATCATCAAACAGAATGAATGGGCGCGGAAAAGTGCTGAAGGTGGAAAGAAGTCTGCCGAAATGCGTAAAATACTCAAGGGTGGTTCAACCACACTTGCAAGGGTGGTTGAAGATTGCTTGCCAAATGGTATCAACCAAAAGGCAACACTACAGTCTTCTTCTTCTTCTTCATCTTCAAATATAAATAGACCAGATTCAGTTCCTGAACAGGTCTGGAATGATTTTCTTAAAATCAGAAAGGCAAAGAAATCACCACTAACCCAAACTGCGCTTAAAGGAATCCAACGCGAAGCAGACGAAGCTGGATGGACGTTGGGGGATGCAATCACCGAATGCGTCTCCCGTGGATGGCAGGGATTCAAAGCTGAATGGGTTTACAAGGCACAGGAGACTTACCAACGGGCTTGCTGATATGAAACAGATGAATTTATTTTGTCAGGAGTTTAACCCAAGAAATGAAGATCAAATCGCATTGTCTGTTTTTAATTACGCCAAAAAAAGGGGATTCCCGCATTACAACTTGACGAAAGATGAGATGGTAACGGATTTTAATAAATTAAAAAAATATAACATCTCCAATATAATAGAGGAAGGAAAATACATAAATCAAACCCTTCATTGTATGGGTTTGTGCTGGTCTTATTTTCCTCATCATTGGGAAATTAGAACACGCAAAATGAGGACACCAATGGATGTTTGGAATGATGATCAAATGTTTATTTCTGCAATCAAAAGCAGAATTAAATGGGGAGGTAGGGTTGGTGAGAATGGATATATGTCTGATTCTAACTTGAGAAAAGCGTTAAGAACATTCTCTGGTGTTCAACGAGTGAGTAATTTTAGACCATCTGCTGCCGCAGGAATATATAATCATTACTGCGAAAGCGAGAGTGTTGTATGGGATATGTCATCTGGATTTGGAGGGAGGCTTATTGGCGCAATCATAAGCGGAAAAGTTAAAAAATACATAGGTTGCGATCCATCAACACCAACTTTTGATGGGTTAAATAAGATGGCGAAAGATTTCCCTCTAATTGAGATTGATTTAAATAAGATTGGAAGTGAGGATTTTATTCCAAACACAAAAGTTGATCTATGCTTTACATCTCCACCTTATTTCAACACGGAGGTGTATAGTGATGACAAGGAACAAAGTTGTCACAAGTTTTCTGATGTAGAAAAATGGAATGAAGGGTTTTTAAGAAAAACCATAAATAATTGCAGGAAGTCTTTAAGGAGTTCAGGCAAATTGATTCTGAATGTTGCAAATGTTTCTTCACATAAATTACTTGAAAAACATACAGTAAATATAGCCAATGATGAGGGTTTTGAGTTGGTTGAAACTTTACAGATGAAATTATCAAGCATCTCAAAAGGAGGTCACAAGTTTGAACCTGTTTTTGTTTTTAAATTAAAATAAAATAATACAAAAAATAAACAAATGAAAACACTAAATAAAAAAATAACCGAATTGGTTGGAGAAGATGAACCAGTCATCTTGGCAGATGGATTTGAGTCAGCATTCATTGGTGTAGCTTACCAATTCACAACTGCGTTTGCAGTATACGACAGAAAGAAGTGCATAGAAATCTTAATGAAAGATATGACAAGCGAGGAAGCAGAAGAATATTTTGAGTTTAATGTTCAGGGCGCATATGTCGGTGAAAACACTCCAGCCTTCTTAATTAAACAATAAATATGCAAACAAATAATCAATTAGATTTATTCCATACTCATGCAGACTGGGAATTGGAATGGAATGGAATGCCAGAGTTTACGATGGATGACCTAACATCTCACAGAAAAATAATAGTTCACTTTAGGAACGATGAAGATTTCAAAGGGTTTGTTGAATTATTAAAACAAAAAATTGGCCCAAAACAACCTTCAGTATGGTATCCAGAAATGCCTCATAGAATAGCATCAGGTCACCATTATGTTTAAATATCCAATTTATGTTATCAGTAAAGGTAGGCATGATTGTATTCTGACTACAAAATCATTAATAAGAATGGGATGTAAATTTAATGTAGTAATTGAACCAGATGAGATAAATGAATACAAGAAGGTTATACCTGAAGATTCTATTATAATATTACCATTTAATAATTTAGGTCAAGGATCAATACCAGCAAGGAATTTCGTTTGGGAGCATAGCATCTCACTTGGACATGATAGGCACTGGATATTGGATGACAATATCGAGCAGTTTAACAGGATGAATAATAACTACCAGCATAGGTGCAACTCACCAGCATATTTTCATGCTATGGAGGATTTTGTTGATCGTTACGAAAACATTGCTCTTGCTGGGCCTGAATATGACTTCTTCTGCAAATCTAGATGTAATTGGCCCGCATTTAGATTAAATACAAGAATTTATAGCACAATTCTTATAAAGAATGATATTCCATTTAGGTGGAGAGGTAAATTTAATGAAGACACAGACCTGTCTATTCGCGTTCTGAAGGCAGGATATTCAACAGTCTTATTCCTTGCCTTTACGCAGCAGAAAACCCAAACAATGACAATGAAAGGCGGCAACACAGATTCGATTTACAACGATGGCACAGAAAGGTTGTCGTTTGCTGAATCACTAGTTGAGCAGCACCCTGACTGCGTAAGAGTAACGAAAAAATATGGTCGATGGCATCATCATGTCAACTATCGCATTTTTAAAAGAAACAAACTTGTAAGAAAACAAGGATACAATTATTCTGGAATCAATAATTTTGGAATGGTTCTAAAAAATATACATACATGAAAAGCATACCAATCGCAACAACCGCAGAAAAAGCGGCACTATCACTTATCGCAATCGACCCAGAGGTTCTACCGCACCTCGCATGGTCAGAAGACCTCTTCGCTTTAAGTCAACACAAACTCATCTTCACGGCACTGGAGCGAGTCTACCAACGGACTGGATCCACAAACGCACTAGGGGCATTGAGTGATCTTGAGACAACTGGCAAGTTGAATGCCTGTGGAGGGAAGGATGGAGTCATGGAAATACTCCAGACAATCTTCCTATCGCCCGGTGCTATGTGCGTTGAAACCGCAGCAGATTACAGATCCCAACTCATAAAGGCAAAGGGGTATCGGGATGCCATCAAAACGTGGGAGGATGCACATGATGACGTTTGCGCTATGAAGGCAGACCTTTCTAGCCTCGCTGAGTCCTTCGCCAATGCAATCGTACCCGAATCGCAGTGCAAGGACGTTAAAGCCCATCTGAGCGACTTTTTGGATGATCTGGAGGACAAGACCCCATTGGAGAATTTTCCAACTGGAATTCCCAAGCTGGACAAGTTGCTTGGTGGAGGTGCAAGGAGGGGAGAGATGCTAGTGGTAGGAGCGCAGACAAGCGGAGGCAAATCCATCTTGCTTTATCAGGCAGCACTACAGGCATTGCTGAATGGAAAATCAGTAACCATCTTTTCCCTTGAGATGCCAGCGAAAGCAATCCTTCAACGCATAGCTTCCAATCTGCTTGGGAAAACAATCCTGCCACTACGCGAGATGGAAGGGGTAACAGAATGGAGGGGGGTTGCATCTGCAAAGGATATCTCCAGCGCAATAACTCAACTCATGCAGATGAACCTCACGATCCGAGATGATCTTTCCGAGGTGGGAGAAATCGTAGCCGAGGCATCCCGTCTTGCATCACTTGGCAAGGCAGACCTCATCATTGTGGACTACTTACAAATCGTGACCATGCCAACCGCAGATAACCGAGAACAGGCAGTGAGTGAACTATCGCGCAGGTTGAAATTAACTGCACTAAAAACAAAATCCGTGGTGATGACTGCATCACAACTCAACGACGAAGGTGCAGTACGCGAGTCCCGCGCAATCGGTCACCACACTGATTTTTTAGTCATCATCTCGCACCCTGACGAAAAGAAAAAAGAAGCGTCATCCTTCAGGAAGAAAACAGAAACCCAATCAACTTCGCGTGTAAGAATCGACAAAAATCGCCGGGGTCAACGTGACGTGTTTGTGCCTGTAAAAATGCGTGGAGAAATTTCTAGATTTGAACAAATCGATGAACATTGATCACCACTTCGATGAGGCTTGCTTTCTGCTCGACACTGCAACAGCAATCTGGCAGACCCGCACCAAATCTAGGTTTGCGGACGCTCAGGAAAAATACGAAAAGGCAAAAGAAATCTACGATAATTATTTTGCACACATAGACGAAAATTCTGTTGACGATTTTGAATTTTGACCCTAGATGTAGTGGAGTCAGTCCAATAAATACACCATATCAAATGAAAACACTACCAGACTTCGACCCGCAGGATGATGACGAATCTCCACGGGTTAACCGCAACCACCAAGACCCTGAGCAACACTTCGCTGACAAGGCCGAGCGCATCGACTCTGACGCACAGCATTTCCACGATGAGTGGAGCCGCAGGAATCCAAATCAGGTTTACGGAGGCAACACGTTCAACTACTATTGATATGTACGATCCAGACGATGACCACAGCAGCGACTACGCAGAGGAACGTCACAACTCTAAATGCGAGGCAAGGGACATAGACCAAGGCATTCTATCCGAGGAGGAGTAATAGCACATAACTTAACACTTTCTGCAAACTAATGCAGACTTGGTGGCATCACCACAAAAACGATGCAATAATATAAACTAACTATAACAATAATATGGCAGACCAATACGATAACACTAATCGCGGATCACTCTTCAAGAATGACCGCAAAGAACTGGACACTCATCCAGACTACAACGGATCCATCAACATTGAGGGAACTGACTACTGGCTCAACGGGTGGATCAAGGAGTCCAAGAAGGATGGCAAGAAGTTCTTTAGCTTGTCAGTCAAGCCAAAGGATCAAAGCGCAACCAAAACCCCTGCAAAGGCCAAATCCGCTCCAGCACGGGCCAAGGATGATGACGGAGACTCGATTCCGTTTTAACTAACACTTTCCTCGCTACTCTACATAGGTCAGTCCCGTAGATAGCAGGGGACAACGGGGGCAGCGCATCCGAAAAAACGCTGACCAATTTTAAGGGATTGTAGCGGCCACCATGTGGGCTGGTTATCATTTGACCCTGTGAGGCAACTACATAAAACCTCACACCCCATTTTATAAATATATGAACAAAATTATAACAGCAGATTACTTCGCGCCGAACTCGACTAACTCAAGGAGGGATGGAAATGAGTGATACACCAGAGACAGATCATCTCGAAAATGAACTTGGAAGTGCGGCAAAGTTCTCTCATCCGGTTATATGGAAACACGCAAGACAGCTTGAGCGCGAGCGCGATGATGCTTTATCTCAAATTGCACAGGCTGAGTGCCGTGCTGAACGATACTGCCAAGAACGTGATGAGGTGAAAGATTTGGCGCAGCAAATGTCCGAAAGCAATCAAGTGCTGCAAGCTGAGGTTAGAGACTACCGCAAAAAGGAAAGATAAAACCCATGAGCGAACCGCACTACGCCTCCGAGGTTGAACGTCTGAAGGAATGCGACAAGGACTATCGCTCCATTGCCGCACAATTGTCCGTATTCTGCTCCGCTGCCATCTTTGCACTAAGGGCAGCCAACAAGGATCTGGAGGACGCACAGGTCAAATGTGAGATCATTCCTGACCCGTTTGCTGAACAGGCAATCGATGATATGTTTGCCCAGTACCTAGAGTCACTACGGGACTACCCTGAGATAATGGCAATCGCACTCAAATTCATTCAGCAATCACGATAAACAATGCAACTAACACTCAAGCCTGACGAGGTGCAGATATGTCAACTCATTGGCAGAATGCGTTCACTCATTGCACGAAGCAATGGAGTCAAGGATGCCAAGATTGGCAACCAAGACGGGGCAGAAGCAGATGTGATCGGAATGATGGCAGAGTACGGATTTGCCAAGTTAATAAATGTATTCCCTGACCTTGGTCTATCACCAAGGAGTGGATCCGCTGACGGCGTAATGCCAAGTGGCAACAGATACGACATCAAAGCATCAAGACACACAAAAGCCCGGCTACTATCCACGCTCAAGGCAAACCCAGATGTTGATGTCTATGTCCTGTGCGTTGTAGACGCTCCAGCACTCAACTACGTTGGTTGGGCATGGAGGGAAGACCTCATCAAAGAAGAGAACATAGTCAACCTTGGTCACGGAGAAGGCTACGCCTTGGATCAAGACAAACTAAAGCAATTTTAAATATCCAAATGAAAACATACCTAGCAAAATGGCCCAACGGCACAATATCAATATTACAAGCAAAAACTTTAGTGGATCTGTTCTGGGATCTCGACGCAGAAGCAGACCCAGCAGAAGCACAATTGTTTGAACTTCCAAAACGATTCCACCTTGCAACTTGCATAGTTAATAATGAAATACAAGTCGATGAAATGTATTGCGAGGATGAATGCAACCTAAAGGAAGTCTTCTTTAAACCCAACATCATCAGTTCCGCTTATGCAGTGCTGGCTAAATGATCTAGATAAGGTATAAATCCACACAATCATGTACAACTATACCCGCTATGAACGAATATTGGAATGACCCACCCGAACAAGAAGAAGTGCCAGAGTGCTGCGACAACGTCATGAGCGTCGATGATCACGGCAACTGCAAGTGCATCACCTGCGGTAAAACAATCGAAGCACAACAGGATCCCAACCCAGAAGATTACTTAATCGAACAATGAACTGGACAACTGAACAACTCAAAGAGAAAGGCTACACCCTCGCACCAGACGGACACTATTACTATCATGCAAACAAGTTTAACTCTCCAGCTAGAAGGCTACCTGACACCCTCACTCAACACGCTCCTAAACGCTCACTGGTCAAAATACCAAAAGCAAAAGAACCTAGCGAGGACTGCACTGCTAAGTGCAATCCGCTCTACACTCTCTCAATTACAAGATACTCCACCAAGACTCTCGACGTTGATAATCTTGCTGGAGGAAGCAAACCTCTCATTGACCAAATCCGCTACTCCAAACTCATCCGAGACGATAACCCCGAAAGCGTCGAAATCACGTTCTCGCAAGTTAAAGTCAAAACCCAAGCCGAGCAACGAACCGAAGTCAGGATTACCAAAGCGTAAACCCAAGCAGTCACAGACACCACATGAGCTTTAAACCATCTAAGAAAATGGGTAGACCTCCAGAGTATAACGAGGAGATCGCAGAGGAAATCTGTGAACGTCTTTCAATAGGTCAAACACTATCATCCATCTGTAATCTAGAAGGTATGCCAAACTACTCCACAGTATGGCGTTGGGAATCTTCCAACGAAAACTTTCGCAACAAATCCGCACACGCAAGAAAAATCGGCACTCACGCACTCGCAGATGATTGCATTCGCATCGCAGATGATCCAATGCTAGACGCAGCAGAGAAGCGCGTACGCATCGATACTAGACTACGCTTACTAGGTAAATGGAACGCTCGTCAGTACGGCGATAAAATCGAAATAGAGAACACTGGAGCAAAGCCACTCAACGTCACATTCACGATTGGTGATCGCAACGCTGAACCAATAGAGCTAATCGAGGGAAGGGAACCAGAGGAGAAGCCATTGCAGATCGAAGCGACACGGACAGATCATGTGGGATAGCGAACGATTTGCTAATGTATTTTAACCACAAAAACACTGATGTTGTCGATAATAATCACCATATAGTGGCAACATATTTTAAAATCACCATATATAGGGTTAAACAATAAATGGTCAAATTATGCCCAAAATGCAGCTCAACAACCCACGTTATGGAATGCCGTGACCTTGGCAATCGATTCTCAAGACGTAGGTATTGTAACAACGGAAAGTGCAACCACAGGTATTCAACCTTTGAGGTATCTGCGTTGGACTACCAAAGACTCAAAGAAGTAAACATAATGAAAGCGAAACTAACAGAGATAATCGAGAACCTATGAAAGCGCATGAGATAACACCAGAGATGCGTATAATCCAGCAACAAAAGCAGGAGATTAGAGAATTGCGGCAAATCATCCATGAATTGCAGCATGACGTAAACAAGCAGAAGTCCTTGATCAACAAGCTGAAGAACAAGGAAAATAACCAATAACTTCACATAACAGCAGTAGTACATAATGAAAACAACAAAAATGAGATTCCACGCACTGGGACTTCCACACACAGTTACATCTAAAGAGTTTAACGCTTGCGCGTACACTCAAAAGGTGGTCAAGTTTGCCAAGATGATGACAGACAGGGGCCATGAGGTGATCCACTACGGGCATGAGGATAGTGACTTGCAATGCACTGAACACGTCAGCGTCCTGACCAACGAAGACTTCGCTAAGTCATATGGATCACATGACTGGAGGAAGACGTTCTTCAAGTTTGATACCAATGATCACGCATACCAGACGTTCTATGCCAACGCCATTCGGGAGATTGGAGTCCGTAAACAAAAGAATGACTTCCTGCTTCCCTTCTGGGGATCTGGAGTCAGACCCATCTGTGACGCTCACCAACACGATATGATCGTGGTGGAGCCGGGGATTGGGTATGCGGGTGGGCATTGGGCTAGGTGGAAGGTATGGGAGAGCTATGCCATCTATCACGCTCACTGCGGCATGGCTTCTGTTGGGCAATGCCAGCAAGATAACTATAGCGTTGTCATTCCGAACTACTTTGATATCGATGATTTCGACTTCAATGACCAAAAGGAGGACTACTTCTTGTACCTTGGGAGGGTCTACTCTGGCAAGGGTGTTGATATCGCAATCGACGCAACCCGCAGGGCAGGCGTTAAGCTAGTTGTAGCGGGTCAGAAGGAGGCAGGGTATACATTCCCACCTCATGTCGAATATGTGGGCTATGCTGACGTTTTAAAGCGCAAGGAACTGATGTCTAAAGCCAAAGCCTCATTCCTTCCTAGCCAGTACGTTGAACCATTCGGTGGGGTTCAGATCGAGAACCTATTGAGCGGAACACCAACCATCACGTCCGACTGGGGATCCTTTGCAGAGAATAACCTGCACGGGGTCACTGGGTATCGATGCCGAACAATGGGTGACTATGTGGATGCAGTCGAAAATATCGACCGCATCAGACCAGCGGACTGCCGTGCGTTTGGTGAGAACTTCACGCTTGAGAAGGTTGCGCCGAGGTACGAGAAGTACTTTCAGGACGTACTTGACGTTCACAACGGAGCGGGGTGGTACGCTGAAGGCAACGGAATCGATGCAATGACAATGACTTATCCATGAGTGACTACACATTTGAATCGCAGTACTGGGGAGACTGCTGCAACACGTTCGACGAAGACCAGAAGCATTACATCTACGCTCGCTACATGGGACTGCATCAGGTTGGCTACGGGTTCAGCCTGTCAGGCAAGTCAGTGATGGACATAGGTGGTGGCCCAACGTCCATGCTACTCAAGTCGAAAGGACTTGGCAGGGCATTGGTAGTGGATCCGCTCCAGTATCCACAATGGACTTACGCTCGCTACCATGAGCATGGTGTGGAGTGTCTTGTAATGCGGGGTGAGGATGTGGTGGAGGAGGGGTTCGACGAGTGTTGGATTTACAACTGCTTGCAACATACAGATGACCCTGCGCTAATCATCCGCAACGCACTGCGAGCAGCGAAGGTGCTTCGCGTATTTGAATGGGTTGACATCGAGCCACATGAGGGGCATCCACAGATGATCACAAAAAAGATGCTTGACGAAAGCATAGGCAGTGAGGGAAAGTTAATCCACCTAGCCGAGGCAGGTTGTTTCGGTAAGGCATACTACAACATACATACAAAATGAAATTAACTACACCATACGAGCAGTTTGTGCAGTCCATAGTGAAGCCGGGGCATGACATCTTGCTTCAGTTAACGCCACTTCAGGCATCCATTCTCCACATGGCAGTGGGAGTGAGTGGGGAAGCGGGTGAGTTGCTTGACGCAATCAAGAAACACGCAGTGTACCAGAAGCAATTAGACTTCGACAACGTGCGAGAAGAGGCAGGAGATATCTTGTTTTACCTGACTGGTTTGTTGAACGAATTGGGCTTGACGCTTAACGAGTGTATCGAGGCTAACGTAGAGAAGTTATCGAAGCGATACCCAGAGAAACGCTACACTAACGAGGCAGCAATCGCACGGGCAGACAAGCTGGATGTGATCGAAGAACCCGTTGTGCTGAAGGATGACGATGATCTGGACGGAGTGAAGGTGGAGCGCACTTGTCGCATCGAAGATCCAGAGTGCGAGTCCTGCCAATAAGGTGTCATATATGGGATATATCATAGGCTATATCGTGTTAGCGGTTATTATATTGTATGTTGTGTACGATGGTCTGAAGGGTGACGAATGAACACTCTGGAACACTACATCGAATACAAGAGGCTTAACGCAACCAAGGTAATGAACGCACTGCAACTGAACGGGATCATCTCAGACGAGTGTATCTTTCCAGACGAGGTTAGAGACTCTGGTCAGGCAGTCTACTGGTTGGAAGACCATATGGGAGAAATAAATAGATCATGAACTGGGATGAATACGCATTGTCGATAGCTGAAGTGGTAGCCAAGAAGAGCAAAGACCCGTGGAGGCAGGTTGGTGCTGTGTTGTTGCGGCATGACAACACTGTTGCAGCCTGTGGTTACAACGGATTCCCACCGCACATGGAGGAGGACTGGAGTTGCAGGGACAAGCGTAGAAATTACGTTGTCCATGCAGAGCAGAACGCCTTGCGCCATGTGCGACCACTGGAGTGTTATTTGCTGGCATCAACAACATTGCCATGTAACGACTGCTTGAAATCGCTTGCATCTTACGGCATTAAACGCATAGTCTACAGGGAGACTTACCCAACAGATGAATCAACAACACTGCTTGCATCCGAATTCAACATTGCACTGATAAACGTATGACAAAAGAAGAACTCTGGAAAGTGTATAGCAACAAGAACCCATCATTCAACGGAAGGGGGAACGTCACCATGTCTGCGAAAGGACTTCGCAAGTTGTTCGATACAACATGGGACACGGCAATGTACAAAGGGGAAGAGGAAGAGGAGACTGAGCCATACATTAGCGGAAACACTACCAATCTTGATGCATTGAAGAGCATCTTTGGAATGCGATGATTGAGCCAAACATAGCGCAGAAAGCGATTAGCTTCGTGAGAAGTGCAGCGGCATTCGTCCGTGCAGGTATGCCAATACGCAACAAGGAGCAGATCGAGGAGAGATTACTGATTTGCAACCAGTGTGTGCATTACGATCCAACGGCATTTAGTGGTGCTGGAAAGTGCGGTGTTTGCGGTTGCAACATGGAGATAAAAGTAGTTATGGACACGGAGCGTTGTCCGTTAGATCATTGGGCATGACAAGAGAATACGCTCAGAGGAAATCCAATGAGGACTATATGTGCGGACGCATATCAAAAGAGGAGTGGGATTTCCAGTTTGAAGAGTTAGGAAACGTGCGGATTTGGAGTAAGGACGGTAAAATTCACCAACTAAAGGAGGAACATGAAAGACTCAGACCAGATAACGGAACTACAAAACAAAATTGATAAATTAATCGATACCTACATTGCGGAGTTTGATTTGCCACTGGCAAGCATGGTTGGGATTTTGCAGGTCAAGATCCATGAGTTGATTGAGAATTCGATGAGTTACGAGGACGAGGAAGACGAGGAGGACGAGGAGTGAAATACAATAGGATAGATCAACTTGGGATCGTTATAACGGATAACCCGATTGAGCATATTGAGTTCGATGTGCTAGATAAGGCATTGAAAAACAACGGAATAGACAGAGACAAGTTTAGCGAGTACTTCGGAATGCAAACTTGCCATGAAGGAGGATTGTACCCGTGGGATGTTGAGCCAGTCTTGGAGAGAATGATGAGCGGAAAACTAACAGGAACGCAGTTGTACTGGGACTAATATGAAAAATAAAGTAGATACATTTATGGCTGAAGCGTTGGACGAGATGTTCAAGCGGGTTGGATTTGAGGGATTCGACAAAGAATTCACAAACCAAGA
>OBMK010002932.1_pt1 | contig 12370 bp, 12 predicted proteins | sample 1539081 | NCBI WGS metagenome assembly OBMK01 (sample SAMEA3355528, study PRJEB22509) | marine metagenome | biome: marine; feature: river plume; material: water | place: USA | collected 2010-08-07 | depth 0.5 m | reverse complement strand
TTTTACTTTATACTTCATAAGACCCAGCCTTTAAAAGTTGTATCTGTATCTGGACTAATATCCTCATCACTATTTGAGTTATACTCTGGAAATAAATTATCGTTAAATATTAAATAATCTACTAACCTAGTCGAATAGTAATTTGCATACTCTCTCGCCTTACCTACTAAATAATCCACTTCGTTTTTATCTACGTTTTGTGCTGTTTCACTGCTGTGTTTAAATACACCACCGTTTTTAATTTGATAAGCTGCAAACGGAATATAGTTCATTTGTGCAAACCATATTAAAGTAGGTTGAACGTATGTGTTAACAAGTGTTAAGTAATTACCACTCAAACCAGCACCGCCAGCAGCACCCGAGGCAATATCAGAACCTATCTTGTTATATAAATCTGTACCTAAAAGGTTTTGAATATCTATCTGTTGAGCTACCTTGATAAATTGTATAAACTTGTCAGTATCTACATTCCCATCAATAATAGAATTTTTAACTAAGTCTGTTCTGTTTATAAATAATGCTGTTGCCATATTAATTCTTAAATCCTATTTTATTCCAATATTCAGCGGTATAACCTTTATACTTCATATCTTTAGGTGCTACTGGTACTTTCTGTGCGTTTGCCTCTGGCTTAAAACCTCTTGACCTTGCTGTTGTTGTTGTTATTGCATCCCCTAAACCTTTGCCTCCTTCTTTACGGACAAAAGTTTTACGCAGCCATTTATGTTGACATCTTGCACCGCCTTTATAAAGCCATATTGAGTAAGTATCAGCCCCACCTTTACCAAAGCCAGCGTTTACAACCTTTTTATCCATTGCTATAATATCTTCTTTTCTGTAAACCTTTTTAGCATCTACCATCTTTTTACAAAACGGTCTGGAGTTTGCGCTGTATCTTTCTGGGCTGTACTTATAACGTACTAAAAATTCATTTCCTTTTTCATCCGTTTGTTTACTAGTACCATCTTGTTCGCTTTCCTTATAAGGTTTAGCGCTTCCAGTACTTACAAACTCCCATATTTTAGCAAGTGTGCTTTTTTCTTTAGGTTTGTTTAAATCCGCTATAACCTCATCTAAGCCGCTTTCTTCTTCATAGCTTACTTCACGCTCATCTATAACCTCAAAGTCACTTAAAAGGTCTGTTTCGTCTTCTCCTAAGTCTATTAAGGCATCAGCTATATCGCTTCCTAGCTCGTCTGGTAATTCTTTAGCTAATTTTACTCCCGTTTCTTCTTCCCTTGTTTCATCATCTTCAACATTTTCTAAGTCTGTAAACTCAAGCGGTTGTAAGGTCTTAAAGTATAGTTTTAAAGAGATATTATTAAAAGCTAGTATAGAGTCAAAGGCATCTATTAAAAGGTGCTGAAATGGTCTAATAACTGTGTTATCCATTAATATAGAAGCGGTCTTTAATTCTTCTGCGTTATTACCTAATCCGCTGCTGTCTTTAATACCTAAAAGCATTGGACTTACAACTCTGTGTGCTACCATTATTTTTTTACCACTTTCATCGCTTAAGAATTGGTATTGGTTATGCGCATCACTTAATTGTATAGGTTCAATTGTAGCTTGACTCTCTGAGTTATCGTTAAAAGCTAATATAAACTTACCAGCGTTACTAGAGCCGCTAAACTTAGAGTAAATTCTATTCTCTAAGGCTTGTCGTTCTTCAGCGTTTGGAGTTCCGTTGTTAAAGTTGATTAACATACTTGGCGCTAGACCGTTTAGTATATTATTTAGATGATAGTTAGAAATCTCCTCTTCAAGCTCTGCGTATTGTAAACCACCTTGATAGTCTGGACTTGAATAATACTTGTATCCAGCTCTGTAAGGCTTAACGTAAATAATTTCTATATTTTCATTACTAGAACCAAAGGAAGGAATTCTTTTTAGTTCTGTTCTTGGTTTTACATTTGTCCAATCATCTGAATAAAAATAACCTTCTATCTCCCCTTTTTCGTTGCACTTCTCAGCTCTTAAGTTTTCTACTGGTATGTGAGCAACTTGCGCAATAGTTTTTCTGTCTTTTGAGTAAATTACTTGTATAGCACACTGACCCATAAGTTTAAGGTCATAACATAGCTTACGAACACAATCCTTATGAAACAAAGAAACCATTTTAGCGTAAGCCTCTGGCTTTCTGTTTGAGTCTAAAGCATCTAAGCCTTTTCCGTAAATCATTTGACTCACACCGTTTATAATAGCGTTATTTGTAGGGCTTCCATTGTATCGGTCTATTAAGTAACCAAAGTAATTGTTATCACTACCATAGGCTACCCATTGTTTGTTAGACTTCTCTACAATTTCTGGGCTTGTGTAGGTGCTTAAATTTACTATCCTTAAATCGTTCATAAAATAATATAATCGTTATCAAAACTATTCTCTGTGGTATATTCTCCATCATTTACAGAGTAGTAATCGTTGTTTACTTGGTTTATCGCCTGGTCTGTACAAAATACTCTGTCCTTGTATATAACAGAAGTTCCGTTTTTAATTTCAAGCGTGTAAAAGTCTGCTTCTGTTAGAGTGCCAAATGCAACAGTAAAAGACATATAATTAACATCCGTTGAAGCTGTGGGAGTTTTAGTTATTACCGCTCCAGTGCTTTCACTTGTTAGATTTACGGTTATAGCGCCATTAATAAATTGCCTTGGTATGACCTTAAAGGTTTTATCTCCGTTTGTTCCTATTAACTTCATACTAATATATAAACAAAACTAAAATATTTTGTATTGTATATAAATAAAAAAAGCCCTCCCAAAAGGAAAGGCTAATTTTAAATATAAATAATATATTAAGCTGGGTCAATTGGAGTTGTTGAAGCTACATCTGGAGCGGTTGCAAAAAACGGAGGGTCCACCTCTGTTGCAACAGCAGTTAATGTAAATCCTTGTAAGTCTCCGGCTGCGCCTCCCGAAACGATAGTACCACCAGTGATTTCAGCTCCGTTAGCTTTACCTATTAGTAAATACTTAGTTACTCCAGCACCATTTGGATAAAGTTCAGCTACATAGTGCGCACGACCTCTATTTAAGAGTTTGATTTCTTCTTGTGTCGCCACGTCTAATACTTGAAAAGTAATGTTTAAAGTACTTTCATAAAATGTAGTTCCGTTTTCCCTTGAAGATGTTACTGTTGTTTCTAAAGACGTTTGTCCCCCTTTAACTTCAAACTTAAAAAACTCAGAACTTGATAAAGCCCCTAAGTCAACAGTACCAGCAGACGGAGTTGCATTTGCAACCTCTGTCCCAAAGTCTAAGATGTAAATATTTTTAATTCCAGCAAAGGCGGTCTTACATCCTACCCCTCTACCTTTTGTTATTGCACAAGCCATATTTTTTTGGTTTTAAATAAAAAAGGGTAGGCAGTTTTTGCCCACCCCTTTAAATCAGTTAATTAGTAATTAAGAATAAAGAACGATATCGCCTCTTACTCCGTATTGTACCCCGGCAGTGTAACGCATTACTACGCGCACATTCTGTGAACCATCAAGGTCAGCCATATCAATAACTTTAACCTCGTTTCTGTCATCTAATAGACCAGTTCCAAAGAACAAGTTTGACTTCTGAGCTAGTATAGCTTTATTGTTTGCAAGTCCTTTAGCTACAAAGATGTTGATACCTTCAAAAGATAACTCTCCGCCATTGTACCAAGTTGTACCCTTGTTATCTACACCAGCACCGCCAATAGTAGCAGCAAAGCCACCTAAAGCACGAATGTAAGCTCTTGCAATGTTATTTGAAACGTAAAGAGTTAAATCTTCTTTTCCTAAGATAGTTGAAGGTGCAGCATCTACAATCTTACCTAACTCAGCAATTACGTTAGCACTTGTTACAGCAGCTTCTGGCACATCAGCACCACCATCAGCAGTAAGTAAAGCATCAAAGCCATCAAAGTTTCCTTCTCCAGCAGCACCTTGCCAAATAGATGTTTCAGTTGCGTTTGCAACCTCAGCAGCTACTCTTGAAATAACATAGTCAGAGAATAAAGGTGGCAACTCATCAAAAGCACTAAAGCCCATTTGAGCAGCTTCCCAATCAGCGTGTAATTCTTTCTTACAGATTTGAAGGTTAACTTGTAATTCAGTTGGTGTTAATACTTTCTCAGTCAATGTAAGACCAGAAGTAGTAGCATCAAAATCACAATCAGCAGAACGTACTAAGTTAGAAAAAGCACCTACTTTCATAGCAGCTTTATACTTAATGTTAGGCAAGATTGTTACAGCTCCAGCGTCTAATGTTGAAGCAGATAATAGGGCAGCACCTAGGTACTTCCCAGCAAATTCTCCAGCATAGCTAGAGGCGGTAATTGTTGGATTAGCCATTTAATTTAAATTTAGTTGTTAATTATTTTATTCATTACTCTATCAAGCGTGCTTAGTTTTCTTTTATTAGCAAACTTGAAATTTTGTTTGTTTGTTGAATTAGCTTCTGGGTTTGCCATAATAGGCTCTGCACTTGGCTCATTCAATTCTTCTTGTACTTCTTGTGGTACTTCGCTTAGTTCGTGCTTAGATAATTCTTCCGTTATAAGGTTTCCTAAGTCTTCTGCGCTTAAGTCTTCCTTAGGCTCTAACATAGCTTTGATTTCTTCAATCATTTCTTTGACCTCAGCAAGTTCTTGTTTAGTAGCATAGCCCATTTCTTCTTTTTCTTCTTCTGCTTCTACTTCTTCAATTACTTCTTCTTCTTTTTCTTCTTCCTCAGCTTTAATCTCAGCAATTAAACCTTCTTCTGCTACTACTAAAATACGCCCGTCTTCCATTTGGTACTCGCCAACTGGTACGGCTACTTTTTCATCTTCTGTAACAATAAAGATTTCTTTACCAGCTTCAAAAGAATCTGCTTCTAAAACAGTTCCGTTTTCTAAAGTTTGTTGCTCTAGTTTAACCTCTTCGGATAAACCTACAACTTCCTTGATTTTTGATATCATATCATTTGTATTCATATTAATATATAATGGTTAAAAATTAATTTTGCATTTTCAGACATTTCCTACACCTTGCGCCCTTAAACTTCCATCACAGCATTTGGTTTTGTAAGTGTTATCTTTACACAAACAGCCACCCCTACTACTTCCCTTGGGACTTGTTTTACTTGGTGTTATAAATCGCTTAAATAGTTTTCTCATTTAATTGGTATACAGTTAGGTACTAACTTTCCGTTCTTTGTTTTCATTCCGTATTGCTTATAACCATCTTGACAAGGTGCTTTAAGGTTGTGCTGTTCGCAAGGCATAAACCAAATTTTACCCTCAAAATCGTGTTCGTGGTACTTATCACATCCTATATCTTGTGCAGCCTTTATAGCAAGTTCTTTAGTGGCATAAGCCAAGCGGTCATCTATAATAGCCATACTGTCATTAATAACTTCACTAGCTAAATCAATCTCGCCAAGTTCTTTTAGTTTGCTCTCTGCCCAACGCTTACCAGCTTTACCACCCCATAGTAAATAAGAGATAGTGCCACAAGCCTTAGTGTCTCCCTCATCGTAATACTCCTCCGCTCTTGATAAGTAAGAGTACATTCTTTTTATAGTTTCTTCACTTATTGGTTTTCCTTGTGCTAATTGCTGCGCTCTTACCTTACCAACTTGAGTAGCGCATTTATTGTCTACTTTCTCGTTAAGCTCTAAACCTCTTTTAGCGTTATTCTTTACGCCACTAGGATAGTCTGAGTAGCTTTCTAACTCTACATCTTTGTTTTTTAAGATAGCTGTTACTTGACTTAGTAAATATTCTGCTTCTGCTTCTTCTATCTTAGCAAGTTCGTCTTTAATGCTTTCTTTAGGTCTTTCCATTTTATCCGCAAAGTATCCTTCAATACTAAAACCCTTTACCTTTCCAGTTTTTACAAACTCGGTCCAAATTTTATTGTTGTTTACTTTTACAGCACCTACCCAAGTACCTAAAGGCAAATCCATTCCATACTTTACAGATTTGTCGTGTACCTTATCTTCTACTATCCAAGACTCAACTAAACTAAGTCCGTTTATTTCGTATTGGTGTTCTAGTGTTGAATTGTTTTGTTTACCTTGCATTAAGTACATTTGCGAGGCTTTTAAGACAGTATCTTTTGAGAAATATATATAATACTCATCTTCTCCGTTACGTCTGTATATAGGCTTATTTGGTATAAGTAAAGCACCCATTAAAATGCGCTTTTCTTTATCCACCTCTGCAAGTTTAAACTCTTGAGATTTAAGGGCAATAAAATCTTCTTCTATTGCTGGGTTTTCCACTACGCTAATAGCTTCAATTCCTATTTCTTGGTCTTCATCTAAAATGAGTTCTACTATTCGCATATTATTATATAAAGATTTTTAATTTATTTTGTATTTATCCTATTGTGGCCCCCTCAACAATATTATTTTGTAAACTCTGTGCTGTTGTTACATCATTAGCTACTACATAAGCCTGGACTGGTTGCTGTGTCTGACCTCCGATTGCATCCGCTAATTGGTTTGTATCACTTGCCCCTACTATATTAAAGCTAGGGGGTTGTGGCGCTGAGCCTCCGCCGCCGCCACCACTTCCACCACCTAAAGAAGACGCCGCCGAATTTGCCTTTCCAGCTGCTGATTTTATAGCACTTAAAATTCCAGCAGCTTGAGCAGCATAGCCAATAAGCATAGGTATATTTTGAGGGAAACCAATCTTAGCAGTCTGTGCAGTTCCTTCTGCTACAGCTACACTACTTTTTGCTGCTGCTATTGAGCTAAATGTTATTGTCTTTTTAGCTTCCATTATCATCTCTTTAAGAGCTAACCCTTGCTTAAGCAAAAACAATGCTTTACCTATTTTACTTTCTGCTCCAGCTAAAGCTATTGCGTCATCTACGGCTTTTTGTTTTGCAGCTGTTTTTTTCTCCTCTAAAGCTATCTCATCATCAGCTTGCTTTGTTTTTTTCTCTAAATCCTCTGCGTTTAATTCATCATTTAGCACCTTAATTTGCTCATCATAAACCCTTTTAGCTTCTAAAAGCAGTTCGTTTTTTTGTATCTCGTCTGTTACTTGTCTATCTATTAATTCTTTTTGTTCTAAGTATTGTTGCTGTAATTCTTCTCGTTGTACATCTCTTTCACTTTTACCAATTAAAGCAAGTTCGTTTTGTATTTCTTTTTGCTCTCTTAGTAAAGAGTTAGTGTTAGTTTGTTGCTCACTTCTAAAACCAGTTATTTGCGCTTCAATAGCGGCTTGTTCGTTTAGGGCTTCTGCATAGGCTTTTTGTAATTCTATATTTTGTTTGTTTTTAGACAGTTCCGCACCAGCAGCAGCAACTTGAATAGCTGCATTTTCTTTCATTGCTTTTTCTTGCTCATCTAAAACCTTTGCTAAATCTTCATTAGCTTTTATACGCTCCTTTATACTCTTGCTCTCATCATCTCTAATTTGTCTTAATTGCTCAGCTTGTCTGTCGTACTTTTCAATTAATCCTTGATTTTTAACCGCCGCTAACTCTGCTGCCTTTGCTAGCTTTACATTTTCAGAAGCAGCCTTAAATGTTTCTGTTGCATAATTCTTTACAGCATCAGTTGCTTCGCCCACAAACTCAGTAGCCTTGTCAAAAGTATTATTAACTCCAGTTAAAACGTCTATACTTTCTTTACCAGCGTTTTTAACATCTTCTAATGCACCAGCGAAATCTCCACTAAATACTTTTTTTACTGCACTTGCTAAAAAACCTAGCGTATCTAGATAGCTTTCAAATCTTTCTTGTATATTTCTTTTGAAAGCATCCGCGAAATCAATTAGTGATTGCTTAGGGTCTTCAAATATCGCCTTAAAAAAATCTACTACTCCACTTGTATTATTAATAATAAAACCTACAAAGTCATTAAAAGCAATACTAAGGGTTTCCATAACTGTATTAAAGCCATCAGCAACCTTTTGGTTTTGCATAAAAATCTCTGACAGCTTAGCTAAAGCACCAATAACTAAACCAATACCAGCTGCCTTCATAGCTGTTCCAAGACTTTTAAAAGCCTTAGATATTCCTCCAACGCCCTTACTTGCAGTACCAGCACTTTTATCAAGACCACTTAAACCACTGTCAATAGACTTAATACCAGCTAAGGCTTCTTTACTTTCTACGTCTATATTTATTGTTTTTTCTATTGCCATTTCAATTCTTGTTTTAACGCTTTGTAACCCTCTTTAATTGTTGTAGGTAGTTTATATTTACCTTGTGCTATACGAATAGCTTCTGTCTCTCCGTTCACATATTTTAAACCCTCTAGTATTAGTTTTATCATTACTATAACATTAAGTTGTTGTTTCTGTACTATCTGTAAAACCACTAAAATTATCTGTTCCATATTCTACTTGAACACTTAATTTATAAGTAACACCAGATTCTAAACCAGTGTATTGATATGATGTAGCGGTTATACTGTCTATTAATTGATTATCTTTAAAAAGCAAGTATTTAGTTGCACCACTTAAAGCAGTCCAATTTTTGTCAACTGTTGTTGAACTTATAGCGGTTGTTTCAAAATCAGCCACTCTAGGCAATGACTCATTTATCCCTTTACTTAAATTATCTAAACTTGAAAAAACATTAAACAGTTCTAAGTCTGTTTTATTTGTTAATAGGTTTGTTTTTATGGTGTTTATTCTATAACTTTTATTTGCTATTACAAAAGTGTCGTTAAGATTATAATTAAGCAGTATTCTTAACGGTAAATACGCGGTCACTTTTAGTTTTCTAGCTTGCGAGTCATAAATATTTGATATGTAGTCTATATAGTTATTTTGAAAAAGTGAATTCGGTACACTAGCCAAAGTCGTTTCATCCATTTCAGTACCAAAATTTAAAGAGTCGTTTCCGCTAGAATTTAAATTAGAAGGTCTTTTGTAGTTGTTTAATGTTGGAGTTCCCGTACCGCCCCAAACCAATGCACCGTTTGGATTTGTGTTTATACAGTACAATAATAAAGGAGCGCCAATTGTCGGGTCTAGGTTACTGTCTAGCAATGAGCCTTGAGTCATATTTGTAAAAACCGCCCCATCCTTTAACCTCTCGTACATTATTTTCTCAAAGTCTACTTCTATTTTATATTTTTCTCCATCAAATTGTTTATTTCCATATGATAAGTTTCCGAAATCATCATCTTGTATAAGGTCAGAGGCTTTAACTAAAAAATATTCTTTACTTTTAAATTTAAAATCAATTTCTTTAAACTGTAACAGTTTACTTATGTTTGATTTATCGACCTCTACATATTCGGTAATATCATAACTGTTTCCAGAATTATAAAAATCTTGTAAAGACTTAACTACAATAATACCATTTTCTTTATAAGCTGTTAAGTTATATATTTTAAATAAAGATGTTAAAAAGTCAATAACTTTGATTTCTGGTAATTGCCTATTAACTATAAAATCGTTTTGTAAACTTGAAGTTGGAAAATCATAAACAGCGCTTAAAAAATCAGAAGAGCTGCCGTACTGGTAGCTGTAACCTCTAACAACAGATAAAGATTGCGCACCAATAGTCAAGGTATTTTCAGATTCAACAGTAAACAAAATATCTTCTGGCGCGTTAGAGAATGTAAAGTAACTACCAAAATCAAACTCTAAAGTATGGCTACCAGCTGTGTTAAAAGTTCCTTGGGCAAAAAGCGTTCCACTTGCGCTATTTATCCTTACTGTTACTTCTGTATCTGCTGAAAGTGTTATTGTATAAACAAATTTAAAATAACCTAATGTACTAAACGGTCGTACCTCATCGTCTGGGGTTGTCGATGAAAGGGTTAAATCATCATTAAGGCTATTTGTTACTGTAAAAATTCCACCCGCTGGCAAAGCGTTACTAACAGCACCAGAAGCCCTATGTAATAACAAATAAAGGCTTCTAAAATTTGTATTATTAAAAAAGTCATTACTAAAAGTAATATTATATTTAGACTGAATAGCATCTATAATCTTACGAACTTTTAAAGCTGGTTTTAAATCCGTATAAATAACCTTATCAGAACCGCTTTGATATTTATTATTAGTGTGTATATTGAAGTATTTACTGTGCGTTATAAGTGGAAACGCCACATCTAAATCAAGAGAGCTTTGAAACTTAGATAAAACAGTTGCATTGTCGTAATTAAAATTTAGGCTAGGGTCAATAGGTAGGGAACTTAAGTCATCGTCTTGCATCAAGTCCTTAAGTTCTATTACATCCCCAAAGAAAACTACTTTGTATGAGTAGGTTTTATTATCTTTTAAATCAACAGCATTTAGCCTTATTTTGCCTTTTCTAAAATCAATTCCGTTTAACTTTATAATTGCATCTGCTTTAACCCTTGCGTCAAAACTATTTAAAACATCTGAGTCCTGGTAATGTTTAAAAAACTTATTATTTTTTTTAGAAGCTGGTAAATTAAACTGCTGTGAAAATGTAGTGAATATTTTTGATATATCCCGAACATCTTGTATGCTATCAGAAATGCTTACGCTTTCATCTTTAAACAAATCCATCTTAACATACTCACTAAAAACTAAGTAAGTATTAGAAGCAGTCATTATATTATTATCTAAAGTTAATTGCGTGTCTGAGTCTACCGCTGTTACTTTAGCTGTTGTATTATTAGATTTGTTTTCTATTACATCCCCAATTGAAACAGTACCAATAAAAGAAGCGGAGGAGTTAACAAGCTTGTTTGAAACTGTTGAACTTGCTATCCCACTCGTAAGGGCTTGACTGCGTATATATAACTCAATTATTTGCATCTATCTTATATCATTAATTGTGTTGTTTGCAAACTCAACATCAATAGTGTAATTTATTATTTTGTCGTTTAATTGTGTTTTAAACGCTAGGCTACTTGAACTTATGTTTATAGGTAAAGACTTGGAGTCTATTTCTATCCAGCATTCTTCGCTTAGTTCCATTTGCTTAAAGACCTCATTATAAGATTCCGGGTAGTAGCCAGTGTTTAAGGTTAACTTTTCGCTGCCTTGATTTGTTAAAATAGTGTCTTGGTGTTTGTTTATTGAGTAACTTATACCAGTTACTGTATTCCTTTTAAAAGATTCTTTTTTAGTTGACAGTTTTTTATTACTTCTTTTAAAAAACCATACGTCTTGAAGTGTACCATATTTATTTATAAATGTTACTTTGTGCGGTGTATATTTACATTCGCTTTCACTTTTTACATTCAACTTTGTAACACCTTGTGAACTATCTATATAAATAGTATCAAAGTCAAATAAAGTAAATTCATTTGCGAACTGAGTCAAACAGTCGCTGCCCTCAAAAATACCGCCATCTTGTATAACTCTGTCTTCAAATTCATCTGAACCATTAACCCCACTTGTAACATATTCTATTTGAGTAGATGAGGTTAAAGGACTGGGCGGTGTTATTACTTTAGTGTAAACTTGCTCTCCGTTTAACTCATAGGTCACTCGAGTTGCTAGTGAAGTGTCTACTGCTATTACTGCTGGAGCATCATCTAGTTTTACAATAGTAGTATTTGATTGTAAAAGTGCTGTATTGTTTTGAGGGTTTGCTGCGTCTTCAAAATAACCGTAACCGTTAAAGCCTTTTATTTGAGTAAATCCGCTTGTTGTTTCAACCACCCCATTTACTATTTGAGTAGTTCTATAATCTACCCAAAGAATTTCTGTTGAATAAGCTCCGCTAAATGTTTGGTTTACGTAATCCTTAACAAGTTCAGATATCTCAAATGTAACTTGATTGTTAATTGCAATACCACTTAGATTATAAGTTGGTGCTGTGGGTCTGCTAGTTGTTTGTGTACCCGTATAAATGAATATTTCTATATTTGTTCTGTTTAACCCAGTTATTACACCATTGCTTATATAGTACGGACTTCTTACATTAATCTTACTCATTTCTTATTTATGTTTACTTGTATCTGTTTTTCTAATCCTATTGAGTAGGCCTCCACTAATTCATCTGGCAGCCTTTTAAATGCTGCTTCAAAAGGTTTAGTAAAAAACATACTAGGCCTTATTCCCTTTTTATAAATAGACTTAGCAATAGCAAATTTTATTCCTTCTCTTGATGCAAACTTACCGCCCTTACCTCTTGGCGCTAATCCTTTTCTAACTACCCATTTATCAAAAGCCTTGACTGGCGGCATCTTTGATTTATATGAGTAAGGTGTATTATATTTCTTTTCTGTACCGCTAACCCCCCTATCTTGAAACTTTCCGTAATCAGCCATATTAAAGCTCATAGAGGTAGTTCCACTGCTCTGGCTTATATCATAGTCTAAAGAGTTATAAAGTTCCTTAGACGCGTTCTTTTTACCCTTAGTTAAGTTGCTTCGTGATTGCTGTATAACATACTTAGCGAACTTATTTAACTCATCCCTTAAATACTTATCTGCTAGCATATACTAATATCGTT
>OBMK010002931.1_pt1 | contig 12372 bp, 12 predicted proteins | sample 1539081 | NCBI WGS metagenome assembly OBMK01 (sample SAMEA3355528, study PRJEB22509) | marine metagenome | biome: marine; feature: river plume; material: water | place: USA | collected 2010-08-07 | depth 0.5 m | reverse complement strand
CCCAACTATCACTACCACCATTATTTACAAAAAGTGTTCTGTTGATACCACCTCTTCTATCAGGATCACTAAATAAGTTAGAACCACTATAATAATATTGGTCCTCTCCTGCAAAGTAGATACCTGTATAGGTGGGAACATAGGGTTGTGGTGGTTGTGCTGTACCCGAACCAAAGTTTGCTATTGGGTTTAAAACTATTCCTGGCATATTATGTTAAGTTATTTACGTTTACTAAATAAATTTCATTTGTTGTATTGGTATCATAGGTAGCAAAAGTTAAAATATCTCTTGAACCAGCTCCACTTGAAGCTGTGTATGCATTACCACTTGGTTGTTTTACATTAGAAGGTAAAGATACTGTACCACTACCTCCTTGTTTAACTAGTACATTGAAAACTTGTCCATCATTTGGTGCAACTAATTCAAAGTGAGTATCACCAGATGAAGGTAAATCTACTACTGCCATCTGTGGTCCTTGCATTTGGAACGATGCTGTATTATTATTAATATTAGCACCTTGTAGACCTGATGTGATTCTACCATTAAAGTTTATATGTGTAGGTATGTTAATTACACCAGTTGGTGCTCCTATCTCTATATTTGATGTACCATTGTAGTTATCTGAAATTCTAACAAATGATGCATTACCTGCTCCACCAGAACCTGATGGTATTACTTGTGAGAAAATTCCTTTACCATTTACAGTATGTTCTGAACCATACGCGTATCCAGTACCATATACTTCAGTTCCAAAGTAATTTTCATAATTTTGTCCTGAACCAGGGAAATCAGCAAATATCTGTCTTGCAATTGGATATTGTACACCACTTACATCTACATTACCAACATTAACAAACTGGCTTTCTCCATTAGTACCAGGTGCTGGGAATGTTTGTGTTACAGGTTGATTGGTAGATATTGAATCTGCTTTTAATAATATTGTTGAAGTACCATTATTATTATCATTTAATAAGATTTTATCGTAATCAGTATCCGCACCAGTTCCAAGTTGCATTTGAACTTGACCTTCATTTACCATCAACTCAGATACCTTTTGGAAATTACTATTGTACTTACCAATTATAAATGCATTGTTGATTCCACTACCTGGGTAATTTTGAGTACCCCATATGTTAGTGTTATATACTGTACCATTAGCACCTGTATAAGAACCTATTGTAATAGAATCTTTTTGACCATTACCACTAATTGCTGAATCTTGTTGAACCATTATCTTAGTAGATACTAAGTTTCCATTACCAGATGTACCAGCATTAAGTACCATACTTGTTCCAGAATTAATCTGCATCTCAGCAAGACCTACTGTTTGTAATTCAAATTTATCAACACCTGAAATAGATGTTTCAAATAAACTTGGTCCACCAGGATTATAGAATCTACTTGCAGCAGTACCTTGGTCACCTTGAGAACTTAAAACTGGGAAGTGTATGATTGAACCAGTTACACCTGCTGATTGTGATACTATTAAACTAGCATCTATTGTTTGGTCACCAGTAAATAAATTTGAACCAGTTGTTGCAAATGAACCTGTATCTATTGTAGTACCACCAAACGAACCAGTTGATACTGCTTGTGGTACTCCATTAATATCTCCTACCCATGCGTATCCATCTAGTAGGTTTGGTAAATCATTACTTCTACCACTACCTTGTATTACTACCTCTCCATCTGTACCATCTACTTTACCAACTACACCAATGTTCTGTATAAGTGCTGTACCTGTTGGTTTAGTTTGCGTAAAGTTACCAGTACCAACGTATATGTTTTGACCTGCAGCAAATGTACCAGTATTAACACCGATGATTTTACCTATTACAGTTGCTTCACCAACTCCATTATCTGATAGTTGAACTTGTGCTACTGCAATTGCTGGCATTGTACTTGAAGAAGTATTATCAGCAGGAGATACGTTTATGTTTTCTCCTGTTACACCTGTTGCGTATAATGGTGTACCTTTAGCAATTACTCCTCCAGAAGTATTCTTTACGTTGATTACTACTTCTTGTGTAGTATCACTATGTGCTGCTAATGCAACTTGTCCATCTATTCTACTACCACTTAAATCACCAGTTGTATCTTGTAAGATTATCTGTGATGAACCACTAACTAAACCTGCTGGTTTAGATGTAATACTACCCCAATCTGCTGATGCAGTTGTTGTTGCTTGAATTGTTACATCACCATCTGATTGGTCTATGATTATGTTTGTTCCTGCTATAATAGAAGAAACGTAAGAACCACTTACAATACCACTACCATCTGTTATCTGTGCTGAACTACTTACAATACCACTTGGTATATTTGATATGTTAGGATAATCTACTTGAGATGAACCACTTACAATACCATTTGGTTTATTCTGTATTGAATCCCATGTTGGGTCATCTACATTATCTGCATAAGATGCAGTTAGTGCGTGTGTTGCTTCTGATGAAGTTACATTTAAGTTTGTTATCAACGAACCTGTTCCATCATACACTAAGGATGTATCCTTATCATGTTGCATCACTTGTTGAAATGATGAACTTATTTTTTGATTTGTTAAATTATAATCTGCCATGTTTTATTATCCTCTTATTGTGGTAAGTAGCTGTATCGCGAGTTGGTTATTTTTATTCCTAAATCTTCTATCTGACTTCTAACTCCACCTCTAAAAACTATTGGTGAACGATATTGAGTATCAGTATCTGGGAATATATCATCATTTGTTTCTGTTCCATATTCTGGAAACAATGTACTGTTAAAACATAAGTAATCTACTAGTCTTTCACTAAAGTATTCTGCTTTGTTTTTTACTGATTGTCTTTTCTTATCATACAACGCTAAATCAGCATCTATGTTATTTTCTCCACCAGTTGGTTTAACCAACCCAGCGTTTCTTGGTCTTAAGTAAATCGATTCTAACGATTCGTAGTAAGCCCAATATAATAATGAATCTTGTACATATTCATCTACAAGTGATTTATAATCACCTGTTAACGTATTGTTATCTACATCAGATATAAGTTTATCATATAGTTTAGAACCCAAGATACGAGTAATGTGAATTATCTGTGCTTCTCGGATTACTGATGAAATTAAATCTACATCTAAGTTATTGTTTATATCTGTAAACCTTTTTAATTTAGCCTCCGATATTAGTAGGGTATTCTCCATTTTGTATCTCCTCGTTTGTTTGTATGTTATCTTCTAATTGTTTATCATCACCACTTTCTGCATCTACTGATGTTACTACTTCTGTTTCTTCACCATCTTCGAATATTCTTGTTTGTTCTACTCCGATTGGTTCTGTGTATCCATTTATATTAAGTATTTCTTCAAAGGTAGTTAAGATATCAGATTGTTTTGGTTCAATCACATTCTTTAAGAATAATGCTTGTGCTTCTAACATCTCTGCTCTTCCTCCTAACTGTCCTTCTGTTTTTATACCTAATAACATTGGAGATACGATTCTATGTGATGTTAAAATCTTTTGAGTGACCATATCATTAACAGTAGTATAATAACCATCAGCTCCATTCTGTGGTATGGGAGTGATGACTGGTGCTTCATCCTTATTCGCCACATCCATATAAATAAGAGAACCTGCGTTATCACTTCCTGCATATGCTTGTCTTAATTGTCTTTCTATCGTTTCTCTATCTTCTGGATCTGCATTAGTAAATGTTGTGATAGATAAAGATGGTGCAAGACCATTCTTTATATTGTTCATGTGAAAAGTATCTATCTCTGCATCTAATGCTATAATGTTTAATCCCGCAGTATAATCAGGTAGTGGATAATATTTCATACCTGGTCTGTAAGGATTAAAGTAATATATTTGTGATGGGGATTCTCTATTTATTTTACTAAATCTTGGTAAGTAAGCTAAATCTTCATCTGGTACTCTTAATCTTCCTTTGTTTGAAAATTCAGAAGAAACGTAATAACCAGGTACAATACCTCTATCGTTCATCTTATGAGCTCTTACAAAAGAAAAATCAATGTGATAGATATCTGTAATTCTTGTTCTATCTTTAGACCAGATTACTTCTAATGCATATCCACCGAATATAGCTCTATCTAATGCTAGTTTTCTAAAGATATCATTCCAAGATTCTCCATCTCTATTTGCTCTTTCTAGTATAGATTCATCTTCAGTAGTTAAACCACCACCAACTATACCATCTGTGATTGCATTAATTGCAGTTGCACTAATTGATGATTTGTTGTATAGTTCTGTTACGTATGATGGGAAATCATTTGATTCACCATAATACACTACTTTTCCCTTATCGTTTTCAAATACCTTGGAAGTAGGTTGAATATCACCATACTTGGGAATAATCATTAATTTATGTTTTTGTAATTCTTTTTTCATATTATCCTTGATAAACTATATATTTTGCGTTTTCATTTGATGATATATATTTCTTCTCAATAGGAGAAACTGAACCACTTATAAAAACTCTATCTTTGTACTGTAATTCTCCTGAGCCTGTTACTTGTGAATAAGCAACTCCGCTATCTACACCTTGGAAGTTCCACAATACATCAGTATCTATCCAATTTGTATCTGCGGTTCCCCATACTAAAGTATCACCTGTAATTTCTGGTCCATACCATACTTCTAAATCGTAGGTAGTACCTGGTAATCCTTTTAATGTGTGTTCTTCATAATCTGTTGATGAAGATATAATAAAACTTAAAGTTTCCCAACGAGGGTTAGAACCGTAGCCAACCAAATCGTGGGATGATGTTGTATAAGCAATACTTGCATCTGAAGTATCGTTTTGTAAGGTAGGTATTAAAACAATATTATAAACATACCCATCTATAAGAGAACCTGTTACGAGGGGTGTATCAGTTTCTTTTTGGTATGCTATACTATTTGTTTGTTTTTCTTTTAAAGTTATCATATATCTCCTTAAAAAAGGAATGAGGGGATGTTTCCATCCCCTTGTTCCTAATAATTGTTATTGGTCAATGGTAATACCTGTCAATACTGCTGCTAAATCAGAACCCGATACTGGTATCGCTGGTTCTGGCTCTTGAGCCGTAAAGGTTAAAGTATATCCATTCGCATCTCCAATTGCTGTTCCTGTCTGACCCTGTCCTCCATTAAGTTGACCTCCATACACTTTTCCAACATAAAAGAATTTATCACCTTCCGTACCTGCATTATTAGTTTCAACAACTAATTTTAGGTCTGGGTTTTGTGCTAATACTTTCATTTGGTTTCTAAGTGATGATTGCATCTTAAGAAAAACAGCATTTATAGTAGACTCGTAGAAAACAGTTCCATTCTCAGTTGAACCATTAATGGTTTCTGTGAAGTCTGATGTTCCTCTTGTCAAGTCAAACTGATAAAATATTCCAGTACCTGATAAGTCAGTAACTTGACCTGCGGTCTCTGTTACTCCTGTCTCGGGTAATGAGCCAGATAGGATATACAATGATTTGATTCCACCTGCATTATCTCTACATCCGAGAGAAAATCCTGCTGTAATGTCACATGCCATAATTTTATATCCTTCTTTTTATATTAATATTCAGTTTCTTATAAATTGTTAGTCACCCAGAATTCTGGGAAAGCTACTTGTACACCTAACTTAGTCACGATTCTGTGTTTAAGTTGGTCACCGTTGATATCATACCATAATTGGAAGTTATCTAAATCAGATACTAAATCAGTACCGATTACGATGTGTCTTGCTGGACCTGTTACGATTCTATCTGAACCTGCTAGTCCTACCGTACCTACTACTGTTAAGTTAGCAAATGGGTGTTTAGCTGACATTAGTGAACCTCTGTTCTCTACTGTGTTAGGGTCATAGAAATAGTTATTAGCTTTTCTTAATCCAACGATGTATTTTCTAAAGTTAGCGATTGACATAAATACTGTTAAGTCATCTCTATCTTGTACATCTACTGAAAGATTTTCTAATTGTCCATCAATCTGGTCAAGTAAGTTATCAGATGTTGGTAGTGAAGATGAAACAAATGTTGCACCTGAACCTGAAGCTAATAGTGTGTTAAGACCATTTACACAGTCTCCAGCACCAGTAGTTGCAGTCCAAATAAACTCATCGTTTTTCTTCTGAAAGTTAGCTACTAGTTGAGATGTATAATCTTCAACGAATGCATAAGTTTCAGGATAAGAACCGTTTGGTCCTAGTAATCCGATGTATTTGCTATCTAAATCTCTAATACATAGTCCATCAAATGAACTTCTTTGACATACTTCGATGTCTCTTTGTGTGTAAGTTACAGAACCAGATGGTGTTGTTACACATCCTGCTCCGTCTTGAATTTGTAAATCTACTTCTTGTAGATTAAGAGGTTGCTTATATTTAATCCCCTCAGTTACAGTTACATATTCTGCAGTTGAACCAGCGATAACCGATTTTACTAGTAATTCACCAGCAAGTTCGTTATTGAAAGCATCAAGAGCAGCTACATTAAATCCTGCCATAATTAATTTCTCCTTTTAGTTATTTCTTACGATTCTTAATTAATCTTTCGAATTGAGCTTTTTTCTTAGAATCCTTTGGATTATAGCTTAAATCTACTGAATTAGTTCTACCGTAAGAACTTTTGTTGTTAGTAATTGTTTTTTCTGCAGCTGGTTGAGCTCCGAACTCTTCCTTAACTGCGTTGATTTGATTTGTGAACTCTTCTTTAAGTGTAGCGATTTGTTCTTTGAACTCACCCGCCATTGCTTTAATTAGAGCATCGTGAAGTTCGTTAAGTTCTTCGAAAGATTCTTCTTCCGTAGCTTCTACGTTTTCTTCACTCATTTCTTCTTCTATTTCTGCTTCAACTTCTGTATCAATAATAGAGGCAATCACACCTCCTTCCGTAGAGATAGTAATTCCACCTTCTAAATCGTGGGTACCATCTGGTGCAGGGATGTTACCATCCTCTGTGATAACGAATATCTCAATTGCTTCTGCAAGTTCATCACCCCCATAAGTAAGGGTAAGTTCTCCATCAGCAGTCTTGATTTCGCCAAAAGTTTCTTCAGTAGTTTCTTCTGATAAAGTTTCTTCAACAACTTCTTCAGATGTAGCTTCCACTACTTCTTCTGATAATTGTTCTTCAACTTTAACATCTTCTACTACTTCGGGAGAAGCATCAATTAAATTGAAATGCTTTTTCACTAATTCTTTTAGTGCGTTTTTCATAATAATAAACTCCTTTTGGTTATTTAATCTGTGATTCGAACGAACCTATTTTAGCCTTTGAGTCAACAACTACTAACGTCTTGCCGTTAGTTAACTTATATTCTCCGTCAGGTATTATAGCCTTTCGTTCTCCATCTTCTAATATATGAACAACAAATGATTTTTCATCGATAACAATCTCTGTCCCATTATCTGTTGTTCGGTAAAAGAATCTTTGTTTAGAAGCGTTAATCATATAATCAGCGAAAAATCCCTCTACTGAGAAACCTTTTACTAATCCACTCTTAACGTAATCTTCCCAAACATTCTTATTTCTTACTTTCATTATACCGAACCAAGTACCTTTATCGTACTTCTCGCCAGTTAATGAAAATGATTTATCTTTTTCTGAATCATTCACAATCCAAGATTCTACTAAAGTTATATCTTTTAGTTTATCATCTTCTGAATGGTCATAGTTTACTTCTCCTTGATATCCATTTTCTAAATACTTGTATGCAATCTTCTCGATTGTATCTTCTGAAAAGTAAACATAAAATTCACCATTATCATCATCGTATCTGTATATCAATTTATTAGGAACCATTAACGGTCCTGCAAGTAATTGTTTTTCTTTACTTTGTAATGCAAAGTTAGAGGTAACTGTATCCTTTGTCTGTGCTACATCTTCCCCATTAGGGTTTCTGTTCATCGTAGGTTTTGCATTAACAGATGTTGCAGCATCTTCTGCTACTTCAGTTTGTTCTATTTTCTTACCATCATCATCTTTAAACAACCTTAATCGTTGCCAGTAATGTCTACAACCATAAGAACCTTTGTAAGTAAAGATATCATATATTCCAAACTCACTATTTTCTCCTTGAACTGTAAGTTTGTTGATATCTTCTTTTCTGAATATAAGGTTTGCTTTTCTCATCTTAGAACAGAAATTTCTATTCTTAGAATCTAAAGGACCTTGGTAGGAATATCTTATCTGAAATTTACCATAATCTTCAAGAGAAGAGAGGTCAGGTTTTGATGAAATAGCGAACTCCTTTTCCCCTACTTCGTCCATTTCTTCTATGACCCAACCTTGTTTCTCTAAACTCTCTCTAGACTCTCCTACCTCTAGTAATGTATCAAGAATTTTATCTTGTTTATCTTGTGGAAGATTCTCTATATAATTCTTCTTTTTCTTACGAGATTTATAGATATCTTCTATATCTTTTAACAAACCATCAATTGCTTCATCGTGTTCTTCACACGGCATGTATAAAGGAATACCATCTTCCAATTCATGTACGTGATGACCTTCACATCCTATTGATTTAGCAACTTCTTCTGCTTCTTCTATTGTAGTATATACAGGTAACCCATCAATGTATTCTACCAAATCCATGATAGCTTCTATTCTAAGTTCTGTTTCTTCTTCTGATAATTCTTTTGTAGATTGTTTTTCTTTACGAATTGATTCTAACTTACGTTGAGCCCATTCTACTCCTGCATCACCACCCCATGCTAACCACATTAATCTGCCACATCCATCACCTAACTTTTTATTAGAGTTCTTTCTGTGTCTTTCAAATGCAGCCATTCTTGAAATAGTTTCTTCAGAGATAGGTTCTCCTTTAGCAAGTTGATTTGCTCTCTGTTTTCCAACATTAGTACCACAAGAACCCCAACCATTTTTATCTGCATAATTAAGAGCAGCCTGTGCATTCTCTTGAGCTTGTTTGGGATAGTCCGAATACGATTCGAATTGTTCTTTGAAGTACATGAATGGAAGTTCGATTGCTGGAGATTCTACTAGTGCGATTGCATCTACACCACTCTCTAAATCAAATTCTTCAATATCAAGTTTTATTATCTTGGGAGATTTCTTCATAAGGGTTCCTTATATACTTTATAGTATTATATAGAAATATATGAAGTGGTTATCCGGCTACAGTTCTTCTATTACGAATTTTAGCATCTGCCTCCGCAGCACTACGAACTTCTCCACTCGGAATGTATGCACGAACACAAGGTTGAGCATCAATTTGTTGTATAGCATCTGCGTTTTGTACTTGTGCGGTTCTTGGTCCTCCACCACCAGCAGATATTCTTGGTGGTTGTGGCATATCTACAGCACCACCTACACCTTTACTAGCACTCTTTGCTCCTCTTACTGCACTAACTACTGCAGCGATTATTCCTGCTGCTTGTACTGCGTACGCAATTAAAAGAGGAATGTTAGCTGGGAAACCAATCGCTGCGGTTTTCGCTGCACCAGTTGCAGTTGCTACTGTTGCTTGTGCTGCACTCTGTGATGCGAATGTAATGGTTTTCTTAGCTTCCATTATTAATTCTTTTGCTAATAGAACTTGTTTAGCAATAAGTAAAGCTCTACCTACTCTTGTTTCAGCTCCTGCTAACATAATAAGGTTATCTAAACCATTTGCACGTGCATTATCTAACTTAGCTTGATTTGTTATCTGTGCTTGTGTAAGTAACTCATCAGATTTTCTTCTCTGTATATCTAATACATCTTTGAAATCAGCATCAGATTTTAATTTTTCTATTTCGAAATCTTGTAAACCAATTGGTTTTAGTTCATTAACTGATTCTACAGGTTTTCTATTTTGAAATTCTTCTAATTTCTTTTCTTCTACTATATCTCTACCAATTAAAAGAAGTTGTTTTTCTAATGCTAAACTTCTTTTCTTTGCTTCTGTAATCTTATCTTGTAATCCAACAGTTTCTTCACTCTCATCATTTAATGCACCAGCGATAACTTCAGCTTGATATGCTACTCCAAGAAATCCACTAGCAGCAATCTTAATCGCTTCCCAAGTAGAAACTTCTTCATTCTCTGCTTTAACTCTTGCAATCTCTAACTCAAGAGCTTCTAAAAGTAAATTGTTTTGTTCTTGTTGTAGTAATAACTGTTTCTTTATCTCTTCGGTTACTTCTACTCCCGCTTCTCCTCTTAACTGAACATTTTCATATTCCATTCTTAAGAGTTCAACAGCGAGTTCTGATTCACCTATCTGAGATTTGATTGCATCTGTCTGTTCTTCAATAGATTTAGTAGTACCTCTTACTAACTCAGTAATCTCATCCCAATAAGCAACGATAGTTCCTAATGCAACTACAAGAGCACCAATACCAGTAGCGATAAGAGCTTTCTTAGTTACTGAACCAAATAGTTTAGCTGCAATACCACTCTTCTTAAATCCTACTGCAAGTTGACCTAATCCTTCAGATACATCTTTTAAACCAATAGCAAATGCAATAGCGTTTGCTGCTTGTGCTTCTAAGAACTGAAGTTTCTCTGATTCTATACCAAGTAAACCAAATCCACCAACTAAGGTAGCAACAGAACCACCTAAAGTTTTAGCAGCACCATCCATTACTTGTAGTTTATCTTCAAAGGTTAAACCTTCAATAGAATCATTTATCTTTTCTATTTCTCGGTTAACTCCTTGAGCTGATTTAGCTAACTTCTTAAAATCATCTGAACGTGGGTCTAGTTCTTTTAATTCTTGATTTAACTGTTCTGCACTCTGTTCTAAATCGGCAAGGGTTTTTGCTGACTGTGCATCATCAATTATAATATTATACTTTATATTCTTCTCTGCCATCTTACTGTATTATATTTTTACACCATTTGTGGTATGGATATATAAGCTAATATAAGTAGGGTTTTATTCATTACACCTTTCATTCAATGTTTTCCCTACTGATATTACAAAAGGGGTTGCTCGCCAATACTGACTGTTTACACACATACGGCTCTTCCCCTTTTTTCATGCCATAAACTTTCTTATTTAGAATCATTCTAAATTACTACAATATTTAACGTTTTCTCTTTTTCTGTATATTTATAGCTGTAACAGTTAGTAAACCTTCAATTATAAATTTATCAGAGTTGTGATTTCCTCTACGCATACTGAAATCTCCGAGAACTATATCTTGTGTTAGTGGTGTTGCATGGTCAGCCAAAGAGTTCAATATTCATCGACAGATAACCTAAACTCTTATACAAGAACTGAACTCGTTAAAAAACAGGTAAACAGTAATCTTGTTGTATATTGTTAGTTACTGAACAGATATGGTGATTTTAAAGCAAATGTAAGTTTCGCTAATAGGATACTTGTATTTAAAAAGTACGAGGTTTATAACTTTTCTTTAAAATATATCTGATATAATTAGGATATGTTAAATAAATTTCGTATATTAGCTATGTAATAACACTTAAAATATGAATAAATTTAAAAAAATAGTATTAACCTTGAGTATAATGCTTCTTACATTATCAAGTTGTTCTAAAGATGAACTTATCTGTGGAACTATTGATGGTGGTGGAGTAGATAGATTTACCGGTCTATTGTATCTTTCAGTAGATGGTACTAAGATATGGGTAGATGATAAAACTTACAGTAGTTACTTTGTAGGTGATTATGAATGCTTTGAAGATTACTAATATGAGATTTATACCTTATACATCAGAAGATAGTTATAAAGATTGGGTAAAGAATGCCAAAAAGAAAAAGAAGAAAAGAAAACAATACTCTTCTAAGATACATAAAAACTTAAACTCAAGATAATGTGGCACTATATTACAACTGCAGATATGCAATGGTTTAAAGATAAAGTAGATAAAGAAACTTATTGGAAGTTATCTCATCAGTGCCGTAAACGTGTACCGATGCTGAAGAAAGTATATAATAAATTAAAGAAACGTTATGATTAACTTCCGCATCAAGGTTGGTAAGAAACCAATAGAAAAAGCATTAAAACAGTTTAAACGTAAGTTCTCAGAATATGAAATCAAAGAACAATTGATTGAGAAAAGAGAATATACAAAACCTACTACTGTACGTAGGAAAGCAAAGATGGATGCTATCCGTCTAAATAAAAGAGAAGTTGAACAACAAAAAGAAGAAGATGGGTGTAGCTAGTGTAAATAAATTAGAAGATTTATTAACAGATAAGAATTATCAAATATACAACGAAAGAAAACAAAAGATAAAATCTAAATATTCAGAAGATTGTTTTCCAAATCACGTACCAGAAGGATGGAGGGTTCCTAGAAAAAATATAACCCAAGCACAAAGAAAAGAATACCTAAGATATCTTAAAGAAATTAGTGATTTACTTCTTAAACCTAACGGCCCTTATCAAAAGTTTACTTGGGATTACTTAACCCCACCTAGAGATAAA
>OBMK010002929.1_pt1 | contig 12376 bp, 13 predicted proteins | sample 1539081 | NCBI WGS metagenome assembly OBMK01 (sample SAMEA3355528, study PRJEB22509) | marine metagenome | biome: marine; feature: river plume; material: water | place: USA | collected 2010-08-07 | depth 0.5 m | reverse complement strand
TTTGAATTAGAAATAAATTTAAATCCGTAGTCAGTAAACCGACTTTACTTATAAAATCGCTAGAAGGAGGTTCTGGCTCACCAACAGAAGCTGGATAAGAATCCCAATCAACACCACTAACATCTTTAACCGATTCATCTTCAGAGAATAAAAACTCATAAAGTCTTTTACCAGTCCAATCAATACCTATTTGATTTACATATACTAATTTCATTGCTCCATTTTTGGTTTTGGTTTAGCTGCAGGTTTAGTTTCCCAAATTCTTTTTCTTCTAGAAGGTTTCTTTGTTGGTACAACTGGATTTTCCCTAACTGGGCTAGGAACAGTTTTTTCACCAGGATTATGTAATGCTAATTCTTCCATATTAAATGTTTCTTCAAATATAGCATTTTTTTCTGAATAATCAAAATTTTCATTCTTTTTTGATTTTTTACCCCACTTCTTACCCTTACCTTTAGTTCCACAAGCTGACGGAGTAGGTCTACAAGCTGGGTATTTAGCCCTATCCTCACCTTTTTCTCTACCACAAGGTTTACATTTTTTCCTACCAGTCTTAGGGTCTTTCCTACAAGTATTACAATCTACCCATCCAGAAGACTTACCAGAACCACCTTGCCTTTCAAACCAACCGTGTAGTCCCTTATCTTTTTCTTTAGAGTAATCGGTTTTTTCATCTAAACTAGTATCTTCAGACAAATCCTCTTCTTTAATACCTTTCCATATTTTACCCTTTCGACATCTAACTACAGCACCAGAAGCATAAGCCGAAGGCCATGTATCATATTTTCTTTTAGCTATCCTGGTACATCTATCATCTTTTTCAGTGATAATAGACGACTCGTTTATCTCAACAACTAAATCAGTAGTACCCTTAATAATTCTATGGTAAGATTCTTTAGGTATTCTAATTTCTTCATTTACCAAGATTTGTTTTGGTAGTCCATTATCAAATTGAATCATCCAATCATTTTCATTAATAGCTCTAACAATTCTATCTTCTTTATCTCTATGCCATTCTAACTCACCTGAGTTTATGTTTTTTGAAAATGTTCTTTTTATTGTTCCCGCTTCGTTAATCTCTTCACTATATGGTTTAGAATCAACATTACTTAATAAAAAATTTTTGATTTCCTCGATATCATCTTTAGCGGTTGTAATATGTTCACCAGCCCAGTCATGACCATTACATAATAACTCATCTATTACACCTCTATCTAAAGTCATTAATTCATCTATATCTCTAGACAATTGTTCTAAGTTTTCAAAGAACATATAATTCTTAAATCTTTTCATAATTAATTTTTTTTAATTTTACCACCAAGTACCACCACCAGATAATCCTAAACTTTTAGCATATCTAGGTAATCTACATGACCAATAACCAGCTTTACATTTATCATTATGCTTACCTTTAGCACAACCATGTCTAGCGTTATAAGACTTCTTAGCCTCTTTATTACTCAACTTAGCTTTAAGTCCGCCAGAACCGAACTGAATCTTCTTAATACCTCTTGGGTTTGATTTAGTTTTAGTACTACATCCAGGTACAAATACTTTATAAGCTTTTCCACCACTAGCCCCTCTAGTTGGTGAATTAGATTTCTTACCCTTATATTTATCACCTTCTTCTAAAATGTGTTCAACATCATTCTCAATAATAAGGTTTAATAAAATTCTTTCACCCTCAATAATAACTGATTGATTCGTAAAGTCTTCAATTAACTTTTCATCGTTTTCATTTAATTTAATAACATTTAAATCATTAAGCGTTTTAACTTCAGTATATAATCTAACATAAGAATCAGAACCGTATCTAAATAATCCTTCACCCAAAGCTATTTTATTATCTAAATGGTATTTTAAATCATCACTAACCTCCACACCTTCTGAAATTTCCATTGGATTTGACCAAGAATCTTCATAAAGAGTTTCTTCTATCTCTTCCACCTCATCTTTAGGTTCTTCCGAATCAATGTCCAAATCTTTATCGATATCGTCATTATCATCATCAGCACCAGATGTCTTAACCTTTCTAATAATATCCTTTTGGTCTTCTTCATCCATTTCAGATGTATGGGTTGCTGAAATAACACTATTGATAGCGTATTTTTCTAAATCAAAATCAGGCTCACCTCTTTCATCATTATATTTTCTAAGTGACGTACCTAATTTACCAGCAATTTGTTGTATATATTTCTCTGGGTCTTCATCTTCATCAGCTTCAACACCAGCGTCAAATGGTTCATCATCAAATGGTTTTTCATTATCACCACCCTTATCATCACCAACTGACAAATCATCACCTTCAGCATCATCAAATGCGTCAAGTGACTCATCCTCACCATCAGAACCACCAAAAGCTGGCTCACTCTTTGGAGCGTCCAGCTTTAGTTTATACTTTGTTTCTTCTTCTAGATTGTAGTCATCTTCCTCTTCTTGGAATAGACCAGTAGATTTACCATCATGTCTCATCTCATTAAGAGACGCTTCACTTTTACTTAATCTTTTTTTTTTAAAGCTTCCATCATGATAGCTTTTTCAGTTTCACCAAGAGATTCGATAATATCATTAATTTTATCATCTTCAGTAGCTATAGAATCTATAACCTCATCCATTTCTTGAATTGCTCTAGCAATTGAAAATCCTTTTTTAATTGGAGTATTTTCTTTAACTACACCTTCATCACATCTACAGTCACCACCACACTTACATTCTTTGTCGTCACCAGTAATCATTGAATCGATAGCTGTTTCAGTTTCACTTAACTTAACCTTTTCTATATCTTTTTCAGCTATAGAATCAGCAACGTTATTTCCAAAACCATCTTCTTCCTTACCCTCTTTATTATCGTACTTTAATTCAGCACCCTTAGAGTCAACAACATATTCCTGACCATTACCAATACCTTTTTTATCAGATAATTTCATATCTGCTTTAAGTGGGTGATGCTCTGAAACTAGGCTGTCATTTTCAAATACATTAATTTTACCAGATTTACCAATAGCTTCATTAACACTCATGAACTTAAGGTTCAATTGCTTAATAGCTTTAGCATAAGACGAATAAGCCTTATCTTTTTTGTTTTGCAACCCACCTATATAATTAAAATCTTCGTTCAATAAAGAATCTTTATTTTCAGAAATTTTTATAAAATACTCGTGATTTTCCCTTACGATAGCATAAACGTTACCATCAGGTCCCATTTTAGTTAATTCAACAACTGAACGAGTAATTCCTTCATTAACTGGTGTTTTAGGCATTAACTGTCTAATTCTGTCAAGTTTATCATTACCCTTTAAGGTAGTTGGTTTTACTATATTTGATTTTTTCATTTTCAATTTCTTTATATATATAAATATTATAATTTTATGTAAAAGTTATCATGGTGCTGGATAATTACTTAATGTTGTATTACCATTAATAACATTCATTGGTTCACCTATTACATAAACATTTGCAGTTGCACTAATACTTTTAACAACTATATCAATATCTGAACCCTTAGCCATTGTAACTGAGACACCGTTAATAGTTACTGTACTATCAGCACCCGCATATACTTTAAAATATGCATAATTAGTTAAATCAGCATCAGCTGCCGCATGTATAATTCCATATACACTACTTATACCTTTTATTCCCATATCAATTAATTATTACTTTTATATATATAAATATAAGCATAAATAAAAAAAACCCTCAAAGGAGGGTTTAATTTAATAAATTTTATACTGAAATAGGAACTTTTTTCCAATTAGGGTATGAATCATACCCCTCAACCTTAAAATCCTCAAACTTATAACTAAACATATCCTTACTTTTATTTAGTGAAAACTCAGGTTGTTTATGTTTATGTATATCTCTACACAATTGCTCTTCTACATAACCAATATGGTTATTATATATATGAACATCACCTAGGTTACCAACCAATTCACCTGGAACCATATTAGTCTGTTGTGCAAACATATGAAGTAGCATTGCGTAACTAGCAATATTAAATGGTAGACCTAAGAAGGTATCAACACTTCTTTGATTCCACATAAGAGATATTTCTCTCTTCGGAACATTAGCATTATCAAAATGAAATTGCTTAAAATTGACGCCAGTTATATGGTCTTGTAATTCTCTGCCTTCTGCACCATTATTCTTATAAATTTCAAATCTTTCATCATGTGATAACTCCCTAGTATAAACTTGAAAAAAGTTATGACAAGGGACTAACTTCATTTGCTCTAGTTCTCCAACATTCCAAGCACTTACAACCATTCTACGAGAATCTGGGTCATTTTTTAATAATTCTATTACATTATTAATTTGATTAATCCCAGGGTTGTGTTTCTTTACAAAAGGAAAATGACCACTTTCATCTCTTTCTCTTCTAATTAAGGTTTCAAAAGTTCCACCCCAGTCAACCCATTGCTTACCATACACAGACCCAAGGTCACCTGAATCATCTGCCCATTCATCCCAAATAGTAACACTATTGTCATTAAGGTATTTAATATTAGTATCACCCTTTAAAAACCAAAGTAATTCGTGAGTAATTGAACGTAAATGTAATTTCTTTGTGGTTAATAAAGGAAAACCATCTTTCATATTAAACCTTACCTGTCTTCCAAATACTGATACGGTTCCAGTTCCAGTTCGGTCATTCTTTTCACTACCATTTTTTAAAATATCCTCTAATAGGTCATGGTAAACTTTAGTTGCATTCGATTTATTCATAGTTAAAATTTATATTGTTTAATAATTTTATTAACTTCATCCAATCCATTATCAAAAACTGATAATCTATTTTTTACTGGAATAAGTTCGTCATTTAAAGTTTTTGTTAACTCATTAATTAAATATGATAATCTTTCCATACCGACAGAAGCTTCATTAAGTTTAACATTACTTAATTTATCAAAAATAAGATTAACATCAACATTTTCATGTTTTAATGCTGGATATTTTTTTATGTGCGAATTCAAGGTTTTACCTTGACTTTCAGAAGTTTCAAAACGCATATAATCCGTTTCTGGCACATTTTGGTAAGTGTAATTACCACCATAGTTAAAAGTAATATTTAAATTTTTTTTAACCTTATCATAGCTAGACGCTACAATATTTGACGACTCGTAGATTGCATCTACAACGCCATCTTTTTCTACTCTTTCTAAAACCATAATTTATTTATTTATTTAATTGTTATTATTTATACGTTTTATATTTCTGCACAGTATCCAAGTTATAAACACTACCAACCGTAGTATCACCATCACTCACTTCAATCACCATACTATTACCATGGATAATAAACCCTGCATTCTCAAATGTTAACTTAGTTGTATCAATATCATGTTCCACCAATACCTCTATTTTTTTAAATTTAGGTAACTCTACATATCTCATATTTTTTTTTTAAAATGTTATGATACAAATATACTAATAAAATTTAATTATTTCAAGGGTTGATTTTTTATAAATTGATTTGTATATTTGCATAAAGATATTATTAATATGAAAGGGAAACGAGAAGTAGTTAAAAAAGTTAAGGCTATAATGAAACTAGCTCAAGAAGAAGGTAAAAATAACGTAGATAGAGAGCTTAGACCAGAACATATAATGCTGGCTATCCTAAATGAAAATACAAATAAAAGTAACAAGATTTTAAGGTACATGGGGTTAGACACTTCATTATTATATGACGTGGTTAGTGAACACTTAAGACATACATCATTAAATCACAATTATTCAAGTGGTAAAAAGGTAAAACTACCTTTTGATTTAAATTGTAATAATATAATGAAAGCTGTAGATAAAGAATCGGATAACTTAGGTGATATTGTAATAGACACAACACATATAGTTTTATCTATACTACTAAAAAAAAATTATATAAATAAAGAATCAGAGCTAATTAAAGTATTAAAAAATAATAACTTAAGTTATTATAAGTTTAGAGAGGCTATTATAAATTACGATACTCCAGTAGGAGATAACTCTAAAGAAAACAAAGATGAATATAACAAAAATAAATATATAGAAAAAATGATAGATAGATTAAAAAACTCAAACCTAGACGAATTAAGAAACCAACTTGAAGATTCTGATATAGAAGAGTTAAGAAAAAAACTTAATAGTAGTCTAGATGAAGGCAACCCTTTTTTGGGTTCAGAATCAACTAATTCATTACCATTTGAAGATGGGGATGGGGAAGACCTAACACAACCAAAAGGTAGTAAAATGAGAAGAAGTAAAAAAGATACTAGTAAAACACCTGTATTAGATAATTTCTGTAGAGACATATCTAAAGTAGCTAAAGAAGGTGGGTTAGATTCTGTTGTTGGTAGAAAAAGTGAAATAAAAAGAGTTTCACAAATTTTATCAAGAAGAAAAAAGAATAACCCTATTCTAATAGGTGACCCAGGGGTTGGTAAAACAGCTATAGTAGAAGGGTTGGCTATGTTAATAAAAGAAGGTAAAGCGCCTAGAATTCTTTTAGATAAAAAGATTTTTTCATTAGACCTAGCTTCAATAGTTGCTGGTACAAAATATAGAGGTCAATTTGAAGAAAGAATGAAAGCTATATTAGAAGAATTAAAAGATAATAAAAATATTATTCTATTTATTGATGAGATTCATACAATTGTTGGCGCTGGAAATGCTAGCGGTACTATGGATGCTGCGAATATATTTAAACCAGCCTTGGCTAGAGGTGAAATACAAGTAATCGGAGCCACAACTCTTGATGAGTTCAGAGAGAATATAGAAAAAGACGGGGCGTTAACCAGAAGGTTTCAACAAGTACTGGTAGAACAACCTACACTTGAAGAAACTAAAATAATCTTAGAAAACATTAAAGGTAAATACGAAGACCACCATAAGGTTAAGTATACTGACGAAGCGATAGAAGAGTGTGTTAAATTATCTGATAGATATATCATGGACAGAGCTATGCCTGATAAAGCAATTGATATTTTAGATGAAGCTGGTGCTACCACTAATATTAACCACGAAGTTCCTGAAAACATTAAAAAGCTTGAACAAAAAAAGGATGACATTATAGATGCTAAAAATAAAGTAGTTATTTCTCAAAAATATGAAGAAGCTGCAAAACTAAGAGATGAGGAAAAAAACATAAACTCTGAATTAGATAAAGCTAAAAAAGAGTGGATGGATAGCATGGATAAAACCAGAACAGTTGTAGGAGTTGACTTAGTGGCAGAAGTAGTATCAATGATGAGTGGTATTCCTTTAAGTAAAATATCTTCACAAGAAACTAAACGACTAATGACTATGGATAAGGAGCTTACTGGCAAGGTCATAGGTCAAGATGATGCTGTAAACAAAGTCGTTAAGGCAATTAAACGAAACAGATTAGGTATTAAAGACAAAACAAAACCAATTGGCTCATTTATCTTTTTAGGGCCAACTGGTGTAGGTAAAACTTATCTTGCAAAATTATTAACTGAACAAATATTTGGTGATGCGGATGCAATAGTTAGGGTTGACATGTCTGAATACATGGAAAAACACGCAACATCTAGACTTATTGGACCACCACCAGGATATGTTGGTTATGAAGAAGGTGGACAATTAACTGAAAAGGTTAGAAGAAAACCATACTCTGTTATTTTATTTGATGAAATTGAAAAAGCACATGATGACGTATTTAATCTACTTTTACAGTTATTAGACGAAGGTCAGTTAACAGACGGACTAGGTAGAAAGGTTAACTTTAAAAATACGCTAATTATCTTAACGTCAAATGTTGGTGTCAGGGAGTTAAATAGCTTCGGTAAAGATATGGGATTCAAAACTAACGCATCAGTAGCTAATGAAGAAGAAAAGGCACGTTCGATTATTGAAAAAGCGCTTAAGAAGAAATTTAAACCCGAATTCTTAAACCGTATAGATGATACAGTTATATTTAATAGTTTAAAAAAAGGTGATATAAGTAAAATTATCCATAATGAATTAGAAAAGTTAAAAAGTAGAGTAAAAGAAGAATTAAACATCTCATTAAAGGTAAATAAAACTGCTGTTGATTATGTAGCTGAGCAAGGTTATGATGAAGCTTACGGTGCAAGACCTTTAAATAGAGCAATTCAAAAACACATTGAGGACCCTATAACTGATGATATACTTAGTGGTAAATACTCGGAGGGTGACACTATTAAGATTTCTTTTGATAAGAAAATTAATAAAATTGTGTTATCATAAGTACATAAATATTTTACATTAACAATTAAAAGAGCGAAGACTTAGGTTTTCGCTCTTTTTATATACCTATTTAATGTGATTCATCCTATTTTTAATTCCTATAATATAATGATGCAACATTCCACTATTCCCAGCACCTAAATAAGATTTAAGCTGACTAGGTCCAATATTATAAGATATCAGAGCATTAGTGATAGTTCTAGATTTAAGCTCACTACTCATTATCTTACCCCAAAGGGTTATGTTATTAACTTCATTAGATAACCAAGATTTAGCTTTACCCCATTTTTTACTCTTACAATATTTTTTATTATTTACAAACGAATAGTCAGTAACACCCATTTTTTTAAAAATAATACTATCTGATTTGGTTATAGTTTTTCTTAAATAACCTATAGATGTAGAACGAAGTATCTGAGCAAACCCAACAGCACCAGTACAACTTAAGACTAATTCACCATTCCTCCTATATTGCTGAGCACCAGACTCAAGTAAGACTTGTCCAAGCAACCATTCAAAAATAAATTTGTTGGTGTCTAATTTATAAAATTCACTAACTTTACAAAAAGTAATAGCTAACGATGTATCGTTATGGTTGTTATAATCATTAAATGTTGAAAAAACCTTATCAAAGTTTTTAGGTAGTCGATTAACCTCATCACTTGAATCAGGGTTATAGATAACTAAATTACTTTTATTTAATGATAAGAATGTTAATACTGAAAATATTAACGTTAGAATACTTAGCTTACTTGACATAGATATAGTGTTTTAGTGTGTTATAACACCAAATATACAAATAAATATCTATAGTACCAAATAAAAAAATAAGGTACCGCTAATGCAGTACCTTATAATATTTATTTATTTTTTAGATTTAGTGATAGACTTAACCTTAGCTTCTAATTGGCTAATTTTACTCTCAAGAATAGACTCTTTTGCTTCTTTTTGTTCAGCAATCCATTGTTTCTTCTTTTCAGTTACCGTTTCAGAAACTATTTTATCTATTAAATCTACTAACTCACTTTCCGTGATTTTAACTCTTTTTGACATATTCTAGAATTTTTTAAAAAGTTTTATTTACTCTTTATATAAATATGGTAAAACTTTATAAAAATCAAAAAATATTTTACATTTTAGTTAACGGAAGTAATTTTTTTAATTTTAAGTAATTATCTCGACTAATCTTATCAGCGTCAAATGCTATTCTATGTAAAGAACCTCCGTTAGATTTATCCAAGTACTTTATCTCATCTGGTATTGTTTTAATTTCATTACCAATGATATTTATGAATAATAGGTTTTTTAGATTACCTACCTCTTTGGGTAACTCTGAAATATTATTATTAGGTAACAACAACTCCTGTAAAGACTCTAACTTACCTATTGATGAGTCTATATTAGTTAACTTACAATTTTTAATTATAAGAGTATTAAGATTTGAAAACCTAGACATATCTGGTAATCTAACTATATCCCTATCATTAAATCTTATAATGGGTGTATACGATTCAATTATTTCAAATAAAGCCTCAGTCCAACCAAAGTTAATTAAATACTTGATATAGTTGTTATCTTGATGGTTGTTAAATGTTTTCTTATCTTTATAACCTTTAGCCATTTCAAGTAACTCATTATAAAAGAAGTTTGAAATTCCCTCACTATTCACTATAACATCATTATAAAACTTATTTGAGTCACCTTTTTGAAGTCTATTTTTAACTTGAGAACTTTCAAAATGTATTTGATATAAATAATTTGTTTTTAATTCGCCAGAAAAAAACCTATTATCAATTATAATATATATATCTGATTTATCTCCGTTTGGTTTTCTATATTCTGGTCTAGCTCTATAATGCTCAAACATACCACCACTATTTTTAGCGGTACACCAGCCAGTAAACTCACCAAAAATAAAACTAGCCTCTTTACACTTAGGAATAAACAAAGTAAACTTTCTATCCCTAACTGGCATCTCAGCTTTACCTCTATCAACAAACCCATTCATAAGTCTCTCCATGTTAGAAGGGTCCTTATCTATAAAAGGGTCAACAGCGTCATATAATTGACTAAGAGATTTGTATTGATTTATATCACTTGGGTTTTTAATCCCTTTTAATATAAAAGTGTTTGAAGGTCGATTTTTAAATTTATTTTTTCTTTTATTCTTTTCGAAAATTTTTAAATATTCTTCAGCTAACGGTAGGTCTTCACTAAAAAATCTTTCAGCTTCATCAATCTCTCCACTCTTAATATGTCTAATAAACGTATTAAGCATCCATTGGGTATACATCTTGTTCTTAGACGGGTCAGCATCAACCATCTTATTAAATACGTCAAAAGGTATATAAACCCTAGGCTTTTGATTACCATATTGTATATCAATAACGCCAGAATCTGTTTTAGTGGTTTTAGTTATAGTAGGGTGTAATTGATTTCCGTTTAAATCAAAAGCCGCATTTGACACCAAAGCAAATATGATACCATCCTTAGACTCAAGGTCAGTAAATATACGGTGATTTAGCGTTAAGTAATTTACAAGATTACTCATTCCTTCATCGGTATTCTCAAATACATTATACTTCTCTATTAGAAAGGATATCCTGTCCACATTTTTATTCATAGTAAACAATTAAATGTAGTTGCAAATATACAAAATAATACCTAAAAATAGTATAGATATTTATTTTATATTTCTAATAAAACAGATTTTCAAAGTCTTCATCAATAAAAAACTTAATTCTTTTCTTCACCAACCATAAAAAACCAGATAAAACTTCTGTTCTATTCAATATATCAAACATAACTTTATTTGGGTCTTCGTTATCTGTAATTCTATACCTAACCTCATCAAATAGGTCAAGCTTATTTAACTCAACTAATTCTTCCATGATTAAATTATAAGTGTCCCACCTATGTAGAATATCATCATTTTGAATTTTATTGACTTTTTTTTCTAAGTATCTATTATATTCTTTGTCGAGTTTTAAACATCGACCAAAGCCTCCTTTAATGGGGTGATTAAAGCTCTTCATAGGTCAAATAATTAGTATTGTTATTTATTGATAAATATCAAAAAAATATACAATATTTACCACTAATTTAAAGTTTCTTTAGAAGAATGGTCATACGTTTAATATAACCACATTTTAAATTAAAAATTTTTAATTTTATGATATAACCTATCTAATTCTGGGGTCATGTTATCCAAACCACTCAACACCTCAATACAAGTGTTACCTGGGTTTTCTGATTCGGTTAATTTATATTGCAATTCTTTAACTCTTAACATATCCTTTAAAGTATGTTTTAGTTCTAATATAACTTGGTTATAGGTAACCCATTTCTTTTTATCGTCAATGGTAGATATGTAAATATTTTCAGTTAAACATTCCTCGTAAGTTCCTTCAAGGTAGGTATCAAAACCACCGTAAACCTCTCTTAATTTAAGTTTTATTTTATTCTTTATATCCACTTATCATTCGTAAAGGCCAACGTTTTTAGACAGTACGCCATTATTTATTTTACCATCACACCAGTCATTAATTATTTGTTTTAAAAATATCTCACCGTAATTATACTTAAGTTTAAAATATTCTAAAAGTTTATTAGGAGAAATTAATTGCCCATCGAAAATTATTTCAAAACATCTTCTTTGATTATAATCATTTCCGTCTCTATAAGTCTCTATAGCTTTTCTATAATTACCTTCCAGGTCTTTTTCAATCGACTTAACAACGTTACAGTGATTGGTATCTTCAAGTATGAAATTACTTAATACTTTTAATTGAGCTTCGTTTATAATTAACTTCGTCTTCACAATAATAAATATTGTGAAATAGGTTAAAGTTTAGTAATCTCAACTAATTTATCCTTAGATAACGCCCCAGGTAATTTATTAGTAACCTCACCGTCGTCAAACACTATAGTTGTAGGAATACTTCTAATAGAATATTTAGCTGCAGCTTCAGGTGCCGAATCAACGTTAACCTTACCTATTACTATGTCTGGATTTTCTTCTGAAAATTTTTCTAATATTGACCCGTACATTCTACAAGGACCACACCATTCTGCCCAAAAATCTATTAAAACTAACTTATTTTCTTTTAAAACTTTTTCGAAATTCGAATCATCAACTTCTATAATCATAACCTTTTTTTTAAAA
>OBMK010002923.1_pt1 | contig 12384 bp, 17 predicted proteins | sample 1539081 | NCBI WGS metagenome assembly OBMK01 (sample SAMEA3355528, study PRJEB22509) | marine metagenome | biome: marine; feature: river plume; material: water | place: USA | collected 2010-08-07 | depth 0.5 m | reverse complement strand
AACTATTTTGCGGCTCAATGTAAGATTAGAGTCTATGCCGAGAATGGCCTCTGGTACTGGAAAGGACTCGGCCGCATTGATTCTACAAATAGTCTAATTGAAGCCCCAGCCGATGTTTTAGCAGATATACAAAAGAAAGAACTGCAATTCCTACAATTCATTGATGCAACACAAAGTCGATCAGATTGGAAAAATTCATTTTCACTTTATGGCAATGAACCAACGTATAGAGCATTTGTAAATAATTTTTGTAAAAACAACGGCGCCGCATTATTTCAAAATGCAGCAGGCTATCAGGTACTTTTTGACCTAGAGAAAAAATTCTCACCAGATCACACGATCAATATGAATCAAATTGAGCTAAAAGATAACTTGCAAGGGATTAACTATACATTCACAGACCGAGAAAACATATATAATGAGTTCATTTTAAAGTTTAGAGCAAACCCAGCTAATAAACAATTTTTAAATATTTTGAAAATTAACGAGAATGAGATCACATCCACCGAGCCCCTGGAGTTTTTTACTTCTGGGGATGCGCCAGCTTTAAGACAAAGATGCGAGGATGCCACAGAATACTTAGGCCTGGACACTGGCGAGGTCAAGCAATTTGTTTTTGAATCTAGTATAATCAGAGACCAAAGAACCGCAGAACAATTATTGCAGCATCTAGTCCGATGGCATACCACTACAAAGGTAAATTTAAGAATTGACACAATTTTATCGGAAACCTATGACTTTGAGCTAGGTGATCAAGTTATTTTAGGGGATGTGGATGGATTGCCAGAAAAGGTTAAGGATGCCCAGTATATCATAACAGGAAAGCGGATTAACCCTAATTTGACAGGAGCAGGGCCAAGTATTCAAATTTCAATGACAGAAGTTATTTAAAATAAACCTTGAAAAAATAAACGAGTGAGAATATATTTTTGGAACCAAAGCGAATAACACTAAAATTTGAAGCAATAAGCGCAAACCATAAGATGTATGGAGCTAACAAAGTAAGCGCCAGATATCTATATAAAAAGGAGCGCGATGAGCTACAAAAGGAAGTGAGCAAGCAAATTGGAGAGTATAAATCGAGCGATCGGAAAGCCTTAAAAATAACACGTTTTTGGGGTAGTAGAAAGCGAAGTTTTGACGAGGCCAATTTAATTGGTGGGTTTAAAATCTTAATTGATAGCCTAGTAAGGTCTGGATTTTTGGTAGATGATAACGTGGAATATTTCAAAGGTTATTATTTTCAAGAAAAAAGCAAATCTGGAACGGCATATATTACGATTGAGGTACTAGACCCATTTAATGAGCTTGTTACTGCTTTGAGTAAAATCAGTGAACAAATGGAAGTGAAAGAACCAACATTACTAAAAGCGGCTAAAATAGCTGGATTAACTAACTAACAAAGGACACAAATGAAGATCATTACTAAGAGGGTTATAAAGCCCCCTAGAGTCGTATTATATGCCCCCGAGGGAGTTGGAAAGACTACTTTCGGAACACAAGCCCCCTCCCCTTTATTTATTTGCACAGAGCGAGGAACAGATAACTTTGATGTGCCTAGAGTCAATTGTCAGACTTGGGACGAAGTTACCGAGGCATTGAACTATCTAGCAGCAGGAAAGCATGAGTTCAAAAGTTTAGTCATTGACACACTGGACTGGCTTGAGGCTTTGCTTATCAAGGATATATGTGAAAAAGCAGAAGAAAACTCAATTGAAAAAGTAAATGGTGGGTTTGGTAAAGGATACATTGAATTAGAGCAACGCACTAGAGAGTTCATAATGGGCCTTGATTACCTAATCGACAAGGGCATAAATATATTTTTGCTAGCTCATGCAAAAATTGAAAAATTTCAAGATCCAGAAATAACTGAGGCAATGGATAGATGGACGATGAAATGCCACAAGAGAACAGCAGCAGTCTACAAAGAGTGGGCCGATGCCGTACTATTTGCAAATCATGATCGCATGGTGGTAGATGGAAAAGCCAAGGGAGGCTATACTCGCCTAGTTTGGGGAACTCACACAGCAGCTAGAGATGCAAAGAACAGATATAACATTCCAGACTTAACTGAATTAGATTACAATAAACTAGAACCATATTTTCAAGGACAAAAATAGATGAATCAGCAAAAAGGCACAGACTTCGGATGGGATGCAAATCTCTCCCAGCAATGGATTAACGAGCAAGCGAGCGAGCAAAAAGAAAAGCGAGAGATCCAAGATGCAGGTAATTATGAGTTTAAAATTATTTCAATGGAACGCAAAAGCGTTAAACCTGGTGGCAAATATGCAGGGGCGCCGATGGCAGCACTCAAGTATGAAATCGGGGGCACGATAGTTTTTGATTGGATCATCCTAAACACAGACTACAATCAGAAAATAGCTAATTTCATGAAGTCGGTTTTTGGTGATCAACAACCACCTCCTGGATTTTGGGATCAATTAGTGGGCCGCTCTATATTGTTAGAAGTCGATAAAACTGAGGAAACATTCACACCAAGCGATAAAAATGAGCCAGTTACATTTTACAAAAACAATGTGAAAAAATACTTAGATAAAACCCTGGAGCATAATATGGGAGCATTTAAAGCGGAGGCGCCTAAAAAAGAAACCACTGCCCCCTCTTATAATAATCCGATTCCAACGGCGCCGACTACTACAATACCACCAATCGATGACATTTTGCCATTTTAAATGACTGCTAGGAAAGACTAGCAATACATGAACGAGTGGCGAAATTGGTAGACGCAACCAAGAGCGTGAGGTAAAAGGCATCGCTAGAGAACCGCTTCGGTAGGCTCTGAAGGACTTTAGAGTGGGAAAGTTTAAACTCTTGTAGGTTCAAATCCTACCTCGTTCAATAAACAGAAATTAACGCAACAGAAAATGTTTAAAAATTGAGATCCTTTAAATTAATTTTAGTTGCGTGATGGCGATCGGCCTGGTGGCTCAACTTAACCGATATGATTCGATTTCATACGATCGTATAAAACACAAACCAACAAACCAACAAAGGAAACAAATGGACTACAATCTATTTTTAAAGCAAAAAGAGAACAATGTTATAAAGTCAGGTTTTGACATTGCTGAATCAGAACTGAATAAAAACCTATTTGATTTTCAAAAGCATATAGTGAAAAAAGCACTCAAGCATGGTAAATATGCCATCTTTGCAGATTGCGGACTAGGGAAAACACTTATGCAACTTGAATGGGCTTATCAGGTATCAAAGAAGGAAAGCAAACCGTCATTAATTTTAGCACCTTTGGCAGTAGTTCAGCAAACAATAGAACAGGGCGCAAAATTTGGCATTAATGTTGAGCGGTTAAAATCCGATGTATTTGGCCAAGGTGTTTACATAACTAATTACGAGCAAATAGATAATTTTGACCTAGGTCAGTTTGTCTCAGTTGCAATTGATGAAGCTTCTATTTTAAAAAATTATAGCGGAGCATTAAAAAATAAAATCATTAAAAGATTTAAAAATACAAAATACAAAACAGCATGGACTGCCACTCCATCGCCAAACGATCACATTGAATTGGGAAATATTAGTGAGTTTTTAGACGTTTTATCAAGCCGTAAAATGGTATCTGAGTTTTTTATTAATGACATTTTCTCAAAAGATGAATTACTAACAAAAAGCAAGTGGCGACTAAAATCCCATGCAGAAGATACTTTTTGGAAATGGGTTTCAATGTGGGCAGTAGCTGCAGCTACTCCATCAGATTTAGGATATAACTCTCAAGGCTATAATCTGCCTAGTTTGGATTTTATAAACGTAGAGGTTAAAACAAAAAAGCAGGACAATGGAAAGCTATTTAACGATAACACAGTGACTGCTACTTCTTTTTATAAACAGCTTAGTCAAACCTTGGAAGATCGAGCAAATAAAGTTTTATCAATTGTTGAGGGTAGCGCAGAGAATTTTATTATCTGGGTAAAAACCGATGAGGATGGCGACTATATTAACAAAATGCTGCCAAATGCGAAACAAGTAAAGGGAAGCGATAAAGTAGAGTACAAAGAAAATACACTAAATGGATTTGCTAAAAATGAATTTAAGGTTCTAATTACCAAAGCAAAGATTGCGCAGTTTGGGTTAAATTATCAAAATTGTCATAATCAAATTTTTATGAGCTATGATTTTAGTTTTGAATCACTTTATCAAGCTGTGAGAAGGTCGTATAGATTTGGCCAAAAAAACGATGTTTCTATTTATATGATTTCATTAGATACAATGGAAAATGTTAATAGCACACTAAAAAGAAAACAGCAACAATTTCACGAAATGCAAACTAAAATGGTAAATAAAATGAAACAAGAATTTATAGATAATACAGCCAGTGAGATTATTCACGAAACTGATAACTACAAATTAATAAATGACGATTGCATAAAAGCTATGCAGAGCCTAGAGGAAGAGTCAATAGATTATAGTTTCTTTTCGCCACCTTTTAGTGATTTATACATGTACTCAAGCGATAAAAGAGATCTAAGTAACAGCGCAGACTATGATCAATTTTTTAGCCACTTTGAGTATGTTTGTAAAGATTTACTTAGAATTTTAAAGTCTGGCAGATTAGTCTCAATGCATTTGACTCAATTATCTACAACTATCACAAACAATGGATATATTTCAATCGTAGACTTTAGGGGTGATATAATTAGAATGATGCAGAAGTTAGGCTATTATTTTCATGCTGAGGTGGCAATTAGAAAGGACCCCAAAACAATTGCACAAAGAACCAAAGCTCAAAGCTTATTGCATGGCACAACTAAAAAAGATTCAACAAAGGTGAGAATGGCTTTTCCCGATTATATTTTAACATTTAAAAAGCCAGGTGAAAACTTAGAGCCAATTAACCATGAAGGCAATGGAGTCCCTTTCGATCTTTGGTGTAAAATAGCAGAACCGATATGGATGCAAGTAGACGAAAAAAAAGTATTAAGTGTTAAACAAGTAAATAAGGGAAATGATGAAAAGCACATGACGCCTACTCAGTTGCAGCCCATTGAATGGCTATATATGCTATACACAAACCCCAATGATACTGTTTTTAGTCCTTTTAGTGGGATTGGCTCGGAAGGTTATCAAGCTGTAAAAATGGGAAGAAAATACATCGGAGCTGAGTTAAAAAAGAACTACTGGGAAACCTCAATAGAAAACTTAAATTTAGCGGAGCATGAAGCCACAAATGTAATTGATTTATTTTCATAAACTTAAAGCTGCCTATACTATTTAGGCAGCTATATATACAATCAACAAACCAACGAGACAAACATAAATGAGTTATAAAAGTATTATAGACGATTATATCCACACACCTATTTTTGAAGGTGGCAGGAATCAAGCGCTATTTAAGGCCGCAGCAGCTTGCAAGGATGAAGGTTATACGCAAGCCGACACAGAGCAAGCACTCACACAAAAAGCGCAGGGAGATGGCCTAAATGCGAGAGAGATCAATCAGTGCATTCAATCAGCATTCGCCAGACCAGTTAGTGAGCTGCCAAGGTTAGAAGGTGGCCAAATAGGGCAAAATCTATCTTGGGATGAGGATCTTAATGGTCTTATCCATGCTCCAAAAAGAAAAATAGAAGTTTACAAAGCGGAAATCCCACCACCTGGATCCAATTGGTTAGAAGATTATAAAAGACTAATTGAAAGCGCCTTTTTAGAAAATGAGAAAATAAACATTGTAAAAAATGTTTATGAGCGAGAAGGGAAATACATCCCAGGTGGCAAAGGTGAAAACAGCCCCTTTGAACAAATTACCAAATCAGACAGCGATCAATTTCATAATTGGATTGGTCATGATAATGGTGTATTTGTCAGAATCAATCCGATGGATGGACAAGGTGGCGCCGATAAAAATGTCACTTCTCATCGTCATGTTTTGGTGGAATCCGACACGCTCCCCCCAGAGCAGCAACTAGCAATTTATAGAGAATTACAGCTTCCAGTGAGTGGCCTCATTCATTCTGGTGGTAAATCAGTTCATGCGTGGGTGAGAGTTGAAGCCGAAAACATAGAGCAATACAAAAAAAGATGTGCTTATGTTTATGAAGTGCTAGAGGCTCAAGGCTTTGAGATTGACCACTCAAATAAAAACCCCTCAAGGCTTTCAAGATTACCAGGAGTCAAGCGAGGCGAAAATTATCAATATTTAATACAGGAGAGATCTGGACAGCCAGATTTTGAGACTTGGGTTAAATGGTGGGAAACAAAAGCCAATGGATTGCCAGAGATCGAGAGCTTTGAGGATCTAGCCAGAGAAGACCCACCACTCGCCCCAGTTTTGATTGATGGGGTATTAAGGCAAGGCCACAAGCTACTCATCGGAGGCCCATCCAAAGCAGGAAAGTCATTTTGGCTAATTAATCTAGCCTTGTCTCTATCAAGTGGAAAGCCATTTTTCAATTTTGCAGTCAAACCATCTAGTGTATTATATGTGAATTTTGAAATCGATCGACCATCATTTGCGGACAGAGTAAAGAAAACAGCCAAGGCCCTCAATATCAATAATTTCGCAAATTTGGATGTTTGGAACCTAAGAGGGAAGTCAGCAGGGATTGAGGAACTAGCGCCGCAAATAATTAGAAACATTAAAAGCCGTAATTATGGCGCCGTAATCTTAGATCCTACATATAAATTCATGGGGAACAGAGACGAAAACAATGCTGGCGATATAACTGAATTGATGAACTACCTGGATCAGATAGCAGTCCAGACAGGATGTTCAATTATTATTGCGAGCCATTTCTCTAAGGGCAAACAAGGCGATAAAAATCAGACTGATCGGATTAGTGGCTCAGGTGTTTTTGGGAGGGATCCCGATGCTATTGTTACCTTGTCAGAGGTCAAGGATGAACCGAATGGCTATAAAATGGAGGGGACTCTTAGAGAGTTTAAGCCGTTCGACCCAGTTGGGGTAAGGTTTGAATATCCCATCCATGTGGTAGATGATGAGCTAGGACAGGCAGAGGTAGACGGACAAACACAAAAGGGGATAACTAGCCAGGAACTCATTGAGGCAGCTCTCACAATAACAGGGGGAGACATTGCCGAAAATATACCATGGAAAACATTTAAAGCATCATTGAATTATAGTGATGGCAAACTAAAAAGATTTATTGAGGGCATGAAAGAATTTGATGGCCTAGTCTTACAACTAATAGCTGGCTATGTAGTCATAAAAGGGGCATAAATGTGGATAATACCAAAGCAATTAATACAATCTCATTCTTCACAGGATATGGTGGAATTGAAAGAGGTCTTAAACTGGCAGGAGAACGAGTCAATCACATTGCCTCTTGTGAAATCGAAGCCTATGCCGAAGCGAACCTTATCCACAAGATGGAAGCAGGGGCACTACCTCCGCACCCTATTTACACAGATGCTAAAACCTTTCCAGGCGCCGATTTTCTTGGAAAAGTGGATCTCTTCACTGGAGGATTCCCATGTCAACCATTTAGCGCAGCAGGATCTAGGAACGCAGACGAAGACCCAAGACACCTTTGGCCCAGTTGTTTACGAGCAATTGAATCTTTTAGACCTAATAGAGTCTTCCTCGAAAATGTTGAAGGACTCATTAGTGCAAAACTTGGAGGAGACAATTGGGCAGACCCCAAAGGAACGCCTGTACTCCTCCATGTGCTTAGAGAGTTGGAACGCAGAGGTTACAGAGCAACGTGGGGAATATTCTCAGCGGAGGAAGTTGGGGCGCCACACAGAAGAAAAAGGGTTTTTATCCTCGCTCAGTTGGCCAACTCCGAGGCAATGCAGCGCAATGGCGGCAACGATAACGAGAGAGAACTCAGCGGAAAAATCAAGGTTTCCAAATCTCGAGACCATTGTAGGTCGGGAAGAGTTCAAAAATTGGCCAACTCCGACAGCGAGAGATTGGAAAGGACACTACCCACCAGGAAAGCATACAGCGAGCAACGGAGCCGACAGGATGAAATTACTGCCAGATGCAGCAGTTTACGACAAAACGTCAAATTGGCCCAGTCCGATAGTGAGGGATCACATGGACAACTATGGGATTCATCTAAAGGACAGGAAAGACGGAAAGAAGAGAGACGACACACTGCCCAGGAAAGTATATGGCCAACAAGACCAGGAGAACGGCAAGGCCCCAATGAACAGCCTAGAGTTAAACCCAAATTGGGTAGAGCAGTTAATGGGAATCCCCACCGAGTGGACAGACTTAGGCTCCTGGGGAACGGAGTAGTCCCTCAAACAGCAGCACTGGCATGGATAGAGTTAAACAAGAAAATAAACAACTAAACAAAGAGAGTGATTTTTAAATAAATCACTTTTTTTTATTAATACTTTGGATTTTGTTATACATTGTTATATCTTTTGTATAACAAACCAACCAAACGAGACAAAACATGAAAAACGAGCAAGCGTTCAAAGCATATAATCAAAAATTAGCAGCCATTAAAGTGCTGCAAAAAGAAGTGAACAAAGCACTTAAAAACCATGAACAGAGTAACAAACTAAATGCAGATTGGTCTAGCGTTGGATCAATTATATACGTTCACGAAAAGCTCACACAAATTAGGGATTTTATCAAATGAGAACATTGAAGCAAAAAATAGAACTCGCTGAGAAAACTCACAGGCACCTCATGGACATCATAAAAACAGATCGATACAGACAATCAACTAGAATACAGCACAGGGGAGTCATCGCTAGATTAGAGCGACTATATAACGAATATAGAGAAACCTATGGCGCCGACTATACTAGCGAGGGGACAAAATGATAGCAGATAATTGGATTGGATTATATTTCATCATATCAATAACTGGCCTCATGTGGCTATCATGGGGCGAAACGAAGCCTAAAAAAGAAAACAAGATACTATCAAAAACTAGGAGAAAAAGATGGTTTTAAAAGCGCTTAGATTATCCCAGAACATGATAATAGATATCACCAACAAAGCAGAACAAGAAAAGCGCTCATTTAGCTCAATGATTAGAATATTGATACAAAAAGGATTGGATGCAAAATGAAAAACCAATTTATGACACAGAGAACCAAGGAAAGCATAATAATATATAAATGGACTGGATCAACTTGGAAACTCATCCACATAAAGGACTCGATTAATGCCCAGAGCAATCGTCAAAATTATTGCCACTAAAGGAAAACAGGAAATCATCTACCAAACACAAATTGAAGCAGCTCATGCGTTCAATGTTAATCCAAACATGATTCAATCAGCTTGCGCCAAAGGCACCAAGATGGATGGATGGAAATTGAACAAAATAAGAGAGGGCAAAAATAGATGTTTAAGCTGCAACGTAGAACTAAATAATCGAGAGGATGAGTATTGCATGGAATGTTATTACAAAGAACTTACAGGCAAGCCACTAAGAACCACCGAGACAATCAACAGAACCACAGACACCACTATCATTTACCCCACACAGGGACATGAATAACAAGGAGAGAACCATGGCCGCAAGAAAAGGACAAAAGCCTTACATACCACCAGGAGAGACACCTATCAAGCTACTATTTGACTATGCAGGTTATAAAACCACCAAAGAAATAGCCGAAGCGGTGGGAGTGGCGCCGAATACACTGAGAAAATGGGATCGAACAGATGACTGGCGCCAGTGGGCTTTGCAAAAAATAGGTTTTGAAATAGTCTATGTAGGATTAGACGAGGAAGAGGTAGAAGAATGCTAGAAATTGTATCACTGATTTTAGAGCTATTAGTTTTCATTTTACTTATGTGGATTTTGAAACATCACGGACTAGCTATTGAACAATTGCAAGACGATTACAATAAAAGGCTTAGAATATACCAAGACGAAGAGGTAGAAGAATGAAAGATATATTATGGACAGGCGAACCTCTTGAGTTTTACTATAAGCCTAAATTATATATAAACGCATATGGAACAGAATACCCTCTTACAGAGAAACAAGTGCATAAAATGTTTGAGGGGTTGTTTAGTGGTTACTATGATGAGTTATCAGTTGAAGAGTTTAGAAAAATAATTAAGGATAAAGAAGAATGAACATTAATAAACAAGTTGAGAGAATTATTGCATGGGGTGAATCCAAGGGCATAATGAAGAGAGAAAACTCATTTAAGCAATTTACAAAGATGACAGAAGAGACTGGCGAGATTGCAGCAGCTCTATTTAGAGATGATATAGAACTCCTCAAAGATTCAGTAGGGGATCAATTTGTCACAGCCGTAATTTTAGCCGAACAAAATAATCTATCTATTTCTGATTGCATAGAGACAGCCCTCCAAGTGATCGAAAAGCGAAAAACTACAACAATTGATGGAAAAGTTATGAAAGAAAGCGATCTTAAATAATGAACAAAATACCATGGATGATAACAGAAATTATAGCCATGCCCTTTGTTTTAGTTGGCTACATTTACGAATCAATAGCCACATCTTTTATTGTAGGCAAAGAAATAAACAAAAATCATTGGAACAAATATGGAAAATGAATGGATTTTCGTGGCGCCGTTTATGACAATTATCTTAACTATGGCCATAATACTAAAAGACACCAAAGGGAAGAAATGAACCACTTAAAACTAACTAACAGCACCGACCAGGTGAACGATAAACTACTGGGCAAAGTAGTCGATCACATTGATTATATACTAACCCAGTTTAGGATGAGAATAGTCCACAGCAAAGTAAATAATCCACTTAAAGAGTTTACTAAGCAAGGACTCAGCGATCTTAGAGAGATTGATCATAACCATTGGCTCAGAGTGATGAACGCATATTTCCTAAGGTTAAAAAGCTACTTCATGGAGGGTGTTTTCTTTGTTGGCGCCGTTAAACTAAATGAGCTAATATCGATCTATACTAAGCAGCTAATGAACATCAAAAACGCCTCAATGGATGACTATGAACACATCATTATCCATCTATTTGGGTTATTCTCAAAAAACACAAGGAAATAAATGAAAAAAATTAGATACTACCCTTTAAATCTTAATTTTAAAAAATTAAATTTTACATCAAGTAACGACTCGTTAAAATGACTCGTACTTCTAGCTTAAGCCAGTTTTTGCCAAAAAAACAAACTGGCGCATTAAGCGAAACAAGTGCGATGTGATTTTAAAAAATCCCACTTCTTTCTCTATACGCCTTTTGTTTATCAAACTAAATAAGTAGAGGTAAAATTTAAAAATAATATCGTTACAAAAAAAACCAATAAAACCAACCAACAAAACAAAGGTACACAATGACTATTGTAGAAATAGAGCAGCTACTTCTTGAGCTGCAAGATAGAGTCATAGCACTCGAAACAAAGCCAAAATCAAAATCAAAATCAAAAGTTAAATTTGAGAAAAGCCTATCTTTGGAGGGGTATGTTTCTCTGGTATATCCCAACGCAAAAAAAAGCATTGAAAGACGTTTAAACGTAGAGTGCAATGTGGAGATAAATCACGTTATTGAGAAAGCTCAAGCCGATCAAAAATTCATGGATAATTTTGCCAGTTGGAAAATGGGAGACGATACAGCTAGGCCAACCATCTACTTTAGTAATGGCTACGGAATCAGTCAGCTAAAATTTGGGACTGCTGGATTCTTTGCTAAGAAATTCGACAAAAACACAGAAAACTAACACACTATTTTTTTTAGTGGCGCCGTATAAAACAGAAAACAAAGAGAGAATAAATGTATATCTGCAAATATTTTAAAATCCATGAATTGGTAGCACCAGAGATATTGGACAGCCTGGGAGAGGCAAAGTGTTGGGAGAATATTCCAGAGATCGTGAAATTTCAGCTAGATCAATTTAGGGAAGAATTTTATAGCTCATACAAACAAACATTGAGAATCAATGACTATGGATTTGGAGGGGCTAGAAAATACTCTGGTGTACGTCCTCAAGATTGCAGCATAGGGGCCAAGGGATCAACTCACAAGCAGTGGACAACCTTTGACATTCAGACGTGGGATGTTAATGAGATAGATGCCATCCATGCATTTACTGAATCCATGGCCGACTTTTTTAATATTGCCAGGATAGAAAAATTTGAACACACACCGACCTGGACACATATTGAATTTGCAGAGACTTGGGTGGACAAAGCATACTGGTTTAATATTTAGGGGATTAAAGAATGATTGAATATAAAGTTAAAGTATATGAAGATGGACTTAAAGAATGGTTCTTGAATGGTGAGAGACATAGAGAAGATGGTCCAGCTTATGAATGGGCTGATGGAACTAAAGCATGGTTCTTGAATGGTCAAAGACTAACTGAGCAAGAATTTAATAATAGAACTCAAACTAAAGAATTAACTATTGAACAGATAGAAGCCAAACTAGGATACAAAATTAAAGTAGTAAGGGATTAAGCTAGTGTATAGAAACGAA
>OBMK010002918.1_pt1 | contig 12410 bp, 8 predicted proteins | sample 1539081 | NCBI WGS metagenome assembly OBMK01 (sample SAMEA3355528, study PRJEB22509) | marine metagenome | biome: marine; feature: river plume; material: water | place: USA | collected 2010-08-07 | depth 0.5 m | reverse complement strand
CAACTCTTCTTTACCGGCCTTCACTTTGTAAAGGGGCGGCTGTGCAATGTAGATGTGGCCACGCTCTACCAGGTCGGGCATTTGACGGTAGAAGAAGGTGAGCAACAAAGTGCGAATGTGTGCGCCGTCGACGTCGGCGTCGGTCATGATGATGATGCGGTGGTAGCGCAATTTGTCGACGTTGAAGTCGTCGGTGCCGCTCTTGCCAGAGTCTGCGGTGACCTTGCCAATGCCGGTGCCAAGCGCCGTGATGAGCGTCACAATTTCAGTGCTGGTGAGCAATTTTTCGTAGCGCGCTTTTTCAACGTTCAAGATCTTGCCGCGCAGGGGCAGAATGGCTTGGAATTTACGGTCGCGGCCTTGCTTGGCAGAGCCACCGGCGGAGTCGCCCTCGACGATGTAAATTTCGCAGAGTGCGGGATCTTTTTCTTGGCAATCGGCCAATTTGCCAGGCAAGCCCATGCCGTCGAGCACGCCTTTACGTCGTGTCATTTCTCGGGCTTTGCGAGCGGCTTCGCGAGCGCGCGCAGCTTCCACAATTTTGCCGCACAAAATTTTGGCGTCATTGGGGCGCTCTTCTAAAAAGTCGCCCAGAGCTTTGGCCACGATGTCTTCCACTGGAGCGCGCACTTCGCTCGATACCAACTTGTCTTTGGTCTGGCTGGAGAATTTAGGCTCAGGCACTTTGACGCTTAGTACACAGCACAAACCTTCGCGCATGTCGTCGCCACTGACTTCCACTTTTTGCTTTTTGGCAATTTCATTTTTCTCAATGTACTTGCCAATGACACGCGTCATGGCGGCGCGCAAACCTGTGAGGTGGGTGCCGCCATCGCGCTGGGGAATGTTGTTGGTGAAGCACAAAACGTTTTCGTTGTAACCATCGTTCCATTGCATGGCCACTTCTACACCAATGCTGGTGCCAGGAATGCCGCCGTAGGAATCGGCAGGACGCTCGCCCAAAGCAATGAACGCGTTGGGGTGCAACACTTTTTTATTGGCGTTGATGAAGTCGACAAAACCTTTGACACCACCGGCGCCAGAGAAGTCGTCTTCCTTGCCAGTGCGCTCGTCTTTCAAACGAATGCGCACACCGTTGTTCAAGAAACTGAGTTCGCGCAAACGCTTGGCCAAAATTTCGTAATGGAAATCGTGGTTTTGCGTGAAGATGTCGGTGTCGGGCAAGAAGTGAACTTCTGTGCCGCGTTTTTCTGTAGCGCCCGTGATTTTCATGGGCGACACTTCGACGCCATCGACCATTTCGAGCAAACGGTTTTGCACAAAGCCTTTGGCAAATTCAATTTGATGCACTTTGCCTTCGCGGCGCACCGTGAGGCGCAACCACTTGCTGAGCGCATTGACGCAACTCACGCCCACGCCGTGCAAACCGCCCGACACTTTGTAGCTGTTTTGATTGAACTTGCCGCCTGCGTGCAATTCCGTGAGGGCAATTTCAGACGCTGAGCGCTTGGGCTCATGCTTGTCGTCCATCTTCACGCCGGTGGGAATACCGCGGCCGTTGTCGGTCACGCTGATGGAGTTGTCGGAGTGAATGGTGACCACGATGTCATCACAGTGGCCGGCCAATGATTCGTCGATGGAATTGTCAACCACCTCAAACACCAAGTGGTGCAGGCCGGTACCGTCGGACGTATCGCCGATGTACATGCCAGGGCGCTTGCGAACGGCTTCCAAGCCTTCCAAAATTTGAATTGAACCCTCGCCATAGCCCTCAGAGGCACCCGCTTGATTGGTATCGATGGTGGGTTGCAGCGTGGTGAATTCTTCTGCGGTGGGCTTGTTTTCTTCGGTCATTTTTACTTTTCTCAATCTCTTGAATGGCCGAAACCCGCGAATCAACGCGGGTTTCGAAAGGCTCTTCTTGGGGTGCTTTGATTCACCGTCAAGCAGTTCAAGCCTTAAATGCGCATGGGCATCACCACGTATTTGAACTGGTCGTTTTCTGGGATGGTGATGAGTGCAGAGCTGTTGGCATCGGCCAAATCGATGCGCACCATGTCTTGGCTCATGTTGGTGAGCACGTCGATGATGTAGGTGACGTTAAAACCAATTTCGATGCTGTCACCGCCGTAATCAATGTCGAGTTCGTCCACGGCTTCTTCTTGCTCGGCGTTGGTCGACGCTACACGCAATGTGCCGGGGTCCAAATTCAAACGAACGCCTTTGAATTTGTCGCTGGTGAGAATGGCGGTGCGTTGCAAGCAAGACAACAAGGCTTGACGGCCCAGCGTGAGGTTGTTGCGGTGGCCTTTGGGAATGACGCGGTTGTAATCGGGGAACTTGCCTTCAACGAGTTTGGTCACAAACTCCATGCCACCAAAACTGAACTTGGCTTGGTTGTTGGCAAACTGCATGTCGATGGCGCCTTCTGCATCGCTTAACAAGCGCTGCATTTCGAGCACGGTTTTGCGCGGCAAAATAACTTCTTGTTTGTTGGGCACATCGGTGTCCAAGGTGGCCGATGCAAAAGCCAAGCGGTGACCGTCGGTGGACACCAAAGACAACTGCTTGCCTTCTGCCACAAACAAAATGCCGTTGAGGTAATAACGGATGTCGTGCACAGCCATGGCAAAAGACACTTGGCTGAGCAACTGCTTCAAAGTTTTTTGCGGCACGCTAAAAACGGGGCCAAAACTGGCGGCTTCTTGCACCAAAGGAAAGTCTTCGGCGGGCAATGTTTGCAATGTGAATTTGGATTTGCCACCCTTCAAGATCAACTTGCTTTGACTGGATTCCAAACTGACGGTTTGATCGGAAGGCATGGTGCGCAAAATGTCGATCAGTTTGCGCGCGCCCACTGTGGTGGTGAAGTCGCCGGCATCGCCATCCATTTCGGCGGTGGTGCGAATTTGGATTTCAAGATCGCTGGTAGTCAACTGCAGAGCTTTGCCAGTTTTGCGAATCAACACATTGGCCAAAACAGGCAATGTGTGACGACGCTCAACGATGCCAGAAACGGATTGCAAAACAGACAGCAATTTGTCTTGGGTGGCCTTCAGTACGATCATGTCTTCCTCTGTTTTAGGGGGCCCCGATTTGGAATTCGGGCACCCCTAGATTTTCGCTGATTTTTGACCTCATATTGCGCTTTTGACGGCTTAATTCAGCATTCTTTAGGAGGGCTCGGCCACCCACCAGAAGCTTAGCCTTTGAGGGTTTGTTCCAAAACGTGCAATTGTTGGTTCAGCTCAGTCAGTTGCTGGCGTTCTGCGCTGATTTTTCGCACGGCATGCAAGACCGTGGTGTGGTCTCTGCCGCCAAACAACTCGCCAATTTCAGGCAAGCTTTTTTGGGTCAATTCTTTGGCCAAGTACATGGCAATCTGACGCGGCCGAGCAATGCTGGCCGGGCGCTTTTTGGAGTACATGTCGGCGACCTTGATCTTGTAGTAATCGGCCACCGTTTTTTGAATGTTTTCGACGCTGATTTGGCGGTTTTGAATGGACAGCAAGTCGCGCAGGGCTTCACGTGCCAGTTGGATGGAAATTTCCTTCTGGTTAAAACGCGAATACGCCAAGATTTTGCGCAATGCGCCTTCCAGTTCACGCACGTTCGAACGCACGTTCTTGGCCACAAAGAAGGCCACCTCTTCGGGCATGACACTGCCTTCACTGATGGCCTTGTTGATCAAAATGGCCACCCGCATTTCAAGCTCGGGCGGCTCGATGGCCACCGTGAGGCCCGAATCAAATCGGGATACCAAGCGCTCATGGATGTCAGCCAAGCCTTTGGGATAGGTGTCGCTGGTCATCACAATGTGCGACTTTTTGGCCAGCAAGGCCTCAAAGGCGTTGAAAAACTCTTCTTGAGTGCGATCTTTGTTGGCAAAGAATTGCACGTCATCAATCAGGAGCAAGTCGAGCGAGTGGTAACGGTGCTTGAACTCGTCAAATGTTTTGCGCTGGTAGGCTTTAACCACATCCGACACAAACTGCTCAGCGTGAATGTAGAGAACTTTGGCGTCGGGCCTGTCAGCCAACAGTTTGTTACCCACCGCATGCACCAAGTGGGTCTTACCCAAACCCACGCCACCGTAGATGAAAAGCGGGTTGTAAAGGTGGCCGGGCATGGTGGCCACATGCATGGCTGCAGCGCGGGCCATGCGGTTGGCAGAGCCCTCCACCAAGGTGTCAAAAGTGAGGGCCGTGTTCAAACGGTGGCGATGGCCATCGGCGGGCACTTCATCGGGCGCATCGGCTGTTTCGGGCCTGGCTTCTAAAGCAGATTTAGCCATTGAAAATGCAGTTTTTCCTTGCACTTCTCTGGTAGCGAGTGCTAACTCAATTTGAATTTTTTGACCATGCAATCGAGATAAGACGTCGGCCAATTTGGCACTGTATTGCGCCCGTATCCAATCTAATTTGAATCGGTTGGCCACAAACAATGTGACCTTAGAGAGGTCATCAGAGACCTGGGCGGTCAGCGGCTTGATCCAAGTGTTGAATTGCTGCTCAGGGATCTCCTGAGCCAGCTCGTCTAGGCACACCTGCCAAAGCGCTTGACCGGCTTCGTCTGCGTCCGAGGGATGCTGTCCGTTGCTCATTGGCAAGCGCCTAGGGTGTGGACAGATGGTTGTTTCATTGGACTCAAAAGTAACTTTATCAAGAGTTTATCCACATGCAAGGCGGACAGCTTGTGCCATCATAAACCAGAATTTTCAGGTGGGTCCATGGATATTTTTAGGACAAATCAGTAGCAGGGTTTGCCAGCTCCCAGAAAGTTTGCGATAATCGCCGGTTTCCCCCAAAAATATCTGATTCAAAATGAAACGCACTTATCAACCCTCTAAGACACGCCGCGCACGTACACACGGCTTTTTGGTTCGCATGAAAACACGTGGTGGCCGCGCTGTGATCAATGCACGCCGCGCCAAAGGCCGTAAACGCTTGGCTGCTTAAGCCTGGTTATTGCCCCTTGTTGATTGGGCAATCCCATGACTCGGCAGTGGTGTGCAGCGATTAAAAACCCGCCCTCAATTCCAAGCTGCCCTAGCAGGTGGCACGGTTTCTCGCACCCCACATTTCGCATTGCATCGTCTCAGCTTGCCTAACTCTGGCACAACTGCAGTCAACCCACAGGTTGAAGATGCGCATCCCCCTCTCTTTCACCCGCAAGCTGTTTGGCTTGGCGCCATGGTGCCCAAACGTTGGGCCCGACGTGCCGTCACTCGCAACACCATCAAGCGACAAATCTACGCCATCAGTGCGCAGTTTGAAGTTAGATTGCCCTGTGCAGCCCACGTTGTTCGCTTGCGTTCAGGATTTGATCGGAAGCAATTCATCAGCGCCACATCCACACTCCTCAAGCAAGCTGTCCGGCTTGAGCTAGAGCAGCTGTTTGAACACGCAGCCAACAAGCCATGATTCAGAAACTATTGATCGGCATTGTGAAAGGGTATCGCCTTTTCCTCAGCCCTTGGTTAGGATCGGCATGTCGGTTTGAGCCCACCTGCTCTGTTTATGCCATCGATGCTTTAAAGCAACATGGCGCCGGAGTTGGCAGTTATTTCACCCTCAAACGTATAGGCCGTTGCCAGCCATGGTGCAACGGCGGCCACGATCCGGTGCCCGAACAAGCACCCAAGTGGCTTTCGCGTTTATTGCATCACCCGTTAACTCACTCCTCTTCGAAGAAGTCTTCATGAACGATATTCGCCGCACCTTTTTATGGGTCATTTTTGGCTTCTCCATGGTTCTTCTATGGGACCAATGGCAGGTTTACAACGGGAACAAGGCCACGTTCTTCCCTGCGCCCACAGCGGCACCCGCCGACAAAGCAACGGCAGCGGCTACGCCTTCTGCAGCCAAAGACTTGCCCGTTGCATCCACCACCCTTGCAGCCCCCAACATGGCAGCTGGGCCCTCACAAGTGCCAGTATCTGCCAATGCGCCTGTTGCCACCCCACTCGAACGCATTGATGTCAGCACCGATGTTTTAAAACTAAGCTTTGACACGGAAGGCGGCTCCTTGGTGCGTTCCGAGTTCTTGAAATTTGGGGAGCTTGCAGACAATCAAAAACCTTTTGTGCTTTTAGACGATAGCAAGTCTCGCGTCTATTTGGCGCAAACGGGCTTGATCGGCGGCCCCTTTGCTTCGCACAAAACACCCATGAAATTCACTGGCGAGCGTGAGCTCAAAGCGGGTCAAAATGAACTGACCTTGACATTTGAGTCTGCTGAGACGGGTGGCTTGAAATTGGTCAAAACATACACCTTGACACGCGGCAGTTATGCTTTGAAAGTTTCGCACAAAGTTGTCAATACAGGCGCGGCGCCTGCGGCCCCACAACTGTATGTCCAGCTCGTGCGCGATGGCAACAAGCCTGAAGGTGAGTCTTCTTTTTACATGACCTTCACGGGGCCCGCTGTTTACACCGATGCGAAAAAATTCCAAAAGCTTGAGTTCTCTGACATCGAAAAAGGCAAAGCCGATTTTGAGAAAACAACCCAACAGGGCTATGTGGCCATGGTGCAGCACTACTTTGCATCGGCCTGGTTGCTGCCTGAAAACACTTCTCGCGAAAACTTTGCCCGAAAAGTGGATACCAATTTGTACGCAGTTGGCATGATCACGCCCTTCAATGAGCTTGCGCCTGGTCAAAGTAAAACCATGGACGTCACCCTCTTTGTCGGCCCTCAAGAAGAAAAAATACTCGAGGCTTTAGCACCCGGCTTGGAGTTGGTCAAAGACTACGGTTGGTTAACCGTCTTGGCAAAACCACTTTACTGGTTGCTCGATCGCTTGTTTGGCTTCTTGCAAAATTGGGGCTGGGCCATTGTGGCCTTGGTGTTCTTGCTCAAATTGGCTTTCTATTGGCTCAATGCCAAGGCCTATGCCAGCATGGCCAAGATGAAGGCCATCAATCCCAAAATCATGGAAATGCGCGAACGCCTGAAAGACAACCCACAGCAAATGCAGCAAGAGATGATGCGCATTTACCGCGAAGAGAAAGTCAACCCCATGGGCGGTTGCTTCCCCATCATGGTTCAAATTCCTGTGTTCATCGCACTTTATTGGGTGTTGTTGTCCTCCGTTGAAATGCGCAATGCGCCCTGGATTGGCTGGATTCAAGACTTGTCAGCACCCGACCCCTACTTCATTTTGCCCGTGGTGATGACGCTGTCCACCATGCTGCAAACCGCGCTCAACCCTGCGCCCCCAGATCCTATGCAAGCCAAGCTGATGTGGATCATGCCCTTGGTGTTCAGCGTCATGTTCTTCTTTTTCCCAGCGGGCTTGGTGCTCTACTGGATCACCAACAACATTTTGTCAATTGCACAGCAATGGATGATCAACACCAGAATGGGTGTACCGCCGCAGTTCAATCTGCCAAAATTCAATTGACCGCCCGCCATTCAACAGCAGGGCCCATTGGCCTGCTTTGAAATGACCAACACAGGGCCGCTCATGCGGCCCTGTTGCTTTGTCTCATTGATGTTTTAAATTTATGACCGCCATGTTGTCTCGCCATCAAGATCCCATCATTGCCATTGCCACGGCCCCTGGCAGAGGCGCGGTGGGCATCGTGCGAGTTTCAGGGCCGCACTTGAAAACGTGGGCTGACGCTTTTTGCGGCAAGCCACTCCAAGCACGTCAAGCACATTACTTGCCCTTCAACGACGACACGGGCGAGCCCATCGACCAGGGACTGGCCATTTTCTTTCCTGGCCCACACTCCTACACGGGCGAGGATGTTCTTGAGTTGCAAGCACACGGGGGCCCTGTGGTCTTGCAGTTGCTCTTAGCGCGCTGCATTGAGTTGGCGGAGTCTGTTAACCCGCACACTGGCAAGGTGCTGTTGCAGGGTCTTCGCTTGGCACAAGCTGGCGAATTCACACAACGCGCATTTCTGAATGACAAAATTGATTTGGCACAAGCCGAAGCCATTGCCGATTTGATTGATGCATCCACCAGTGCTGCTGCTCGCAGTGCCAGCAGGTCTTTGGCCGGTGTGTTCTCTCAAGAAATTCACACGCTGCGTGACAGCTTGGTTCACCTGCGCATGTTGGTAGAAGCCACTTTGGATTTCCCAGAAGAAGAAATTGATTTTTTGCAGAAAGCCGATGCGCAGGGGCAACTTGAGCGACTGCAATCGCAACTTGAAAAAGTATTGGTGCGAACTCAGCAAGGCGCGCTGCTCCGTGAGGGCATTAAGGTGGTCATTGCAGGCCAACCCAATGCCGGAAAGAGCTCACTGCTCAATGCCTTGGCGGGTGCCGAGTTGGCCATCGTCACCCCCATTGCAGGCACCACGCGCGATGTGGTGCAACAAACCATTCAAATTGAAGGCGTGCCCATTCACATCATTGATACCGCAGGCCTGCGCGAAGGCGAAGGCATTGATGAGGTAGAGCAAATTGGCATTCAACGCGCTTGGGCCCAAATTGCTGGGGCAGATGCTGTCTTGTTTTTGCACGACCTGACGCGCAGTCATGAGCCTGCGTATTTGCAGGCCGATCTCAAAATACAAGAAAGCCTTGCCGCGCAACTTCCGAATGGCGTGACTTTGCTGAACGTCTGGAACAAGTTCGACCTTGCGCCTGATGCTGCAACATCTCGCGCCAGTGTCAACACCTCCCATGACATTGATATGTCTGCCAAAACAGGGCTGGGCATTGATCGACTTCGAGCCAAGTTACTTGAGACAGCAGGCTGGCAACCGGCCAGTGAAGGTTTGTACTTGGCGCGCGAACGGCACGTTCAAGCACTCAAACGTGTTCAGTCGCACATTGAAATGGCCGATGCGCATTTGCGCGCGCAAGCCCAATCACTGGACTTGTTGGCTGAAGAGTTGCGCTTGTCGCAAACGGCTTTGAATGAAATTACAGGCGAGTTCAACGCCGACGATTTGCTGGGCGTTATTTTCTCCAGCTTTTGCATTGGTAAATAACACATGGCCAAGACGCCCATCATCGATCGACCTGCACCCCAAAATCCAAAGTCATTGAGTGGCTTGCTGCCTTTTTTAAAACCTTATAAGTTGCAAATTGGTCTGGCCATGGTCTTCTTGGTCTTGGCTGCAGCCTCTACCTTGATTTTTCCAGTTGCATTGCGTCAATTGATAGACAACGGTTTGCAGCACCCCGACCCTGGCGCACAGGCCATGGCATTGCAAGGCAATTTCATGATGCTGTTTGGCGTTGCCGTTGCACTGGGTTTGTTTTCTGCTGCGCGCTTCTTCACAGTCAGTTGGCTGGGTGAGCGCGTCACCACCGATCTGCGCAATGCTGTTTACAGCCATGTCTTACAGCAAAGCCCCGCTTTTTTTGAAACCACCCCCACTGGCGAAGTCATCAGCCGCCTGGTGGCCGACACCACCTTGGTGCAAACAGTGGTTGGCAGTTCATTGTCCATGGGATTGCGCAATGCGGTCATGGGTGTGGGTGCTTTGGCCATGTTGGTATGGGCTCACCCCACTGTCATGCTGCAATTGGTTGTGACCGTGGTGTTGGTTGTATGGCCAGCCACCCTCTATGGTCGCCGTGTGCGCCGTTTGTCACGCGCCAGCCAAGACCGCGTGGCCGATGCCAGCAGCATTGCCACTGAAATCTTAAATGCCATGCCAGTGGTGCAAAGCTACACGGCCGAGAACCGTGAAGCAGCACGTTTTGCTAGCGCTACAGAACAAGGCTTTCAAACAGCCATTCGGCGCACGCGCGCACGCTCGGTGCTGGTCGCCTTCATCATCATTGCCAATGCTGCTTTCTTGCTGTGGGGCTTGTATCAGGGCACACAAGCAGTTCTGGCAGGCAATCTTTCAGCAGGTCAGTTGGGCCAAGCCGTTTTGTATGTGATTATTTTTGCTGGTGCTGTGGCTGTGCTGGGTGAAACCTATGGCGACTTGCTGCGTGCTGCAGGCGCCACAGAGCGACTCATGGAGTTGCTCAGCAGCGTATCGCCCGTGCAATCACCTGCAAAGCCAGTTACTTCTATCGCACCATCGACTGGCAGCACTTTGAAATTTGAATCACTCCAATTTCATTACCCCTCTCGTCCTTCTCAGTTGGCACTGCAAGACTTTTCAGTGGCCATTGAAGCGGGCCAAACAGTGGCACTGGTTGGCCCGAGTGGTGCGGGCAAAACCACTTTGTTTGGATTGCTGCTTCGTTATTACGATCCGCAACAAGGACGCATTGTGTTGGATGGTGTGCCCATTCAAAACCTCAGCCTGCACGATCTTCGACAACGCATTGGCATCGTGCCGCAAGAGCCTGTTCTTTTTTCAAGCAGTGCCATGGACAACATCCGCTACGGTAAACCAGATGCAAGCGACGAGGAGGTGAAGGCTGCGGCCGTGGCTGCATTTGCTGAAGAATTCATCGTCGACCTGCCAGAGGGATACAACACGTTTCTGGGTGAGCGCGGCGTGCGTTTATCAGGCGGTCAGCGTCAACGCATTGCGATTGCGCGTGCCATGCTCAAAAATCCACCGCTCTTGCTGTTGGACGAGGCCACCAGTGCCTTGGATGCACACAGTGAGCGCATGGTTCAAGCCGCTTTGGAGTCGGCCATGCGCGGTCGAACCACCTTGGTGATTGCGCACCGACTTGCCACGGTGCAACAAGCTGACAACATTTTGGTCTTGGAGCATGGCCGCTTGGTAGAGCAAGGTAAGCATGCGGCGCTGGTTGAAATGGGCGGTGTTTATGCCGGCTTGGCTGCGCTTCAGTTCAACGCTTGATACGAGGCTGGGGTCTTCAAGCCCGGGGTGTGCATTTACATCTAGGCTTCAGTTTCAGTGCCCCTCAAAGTTCACCAATGTGAACAAGGGCAATCCTGCGGCTTTCAGTTTTTCTGATCCGCCTAGTTCTGGCAAATCCACAATGGCCGCACCTTCAATCACTTCAGCTCCCAGTTTTTCGAGGAGCTTCATGCCCGCCATCATGGTGCCACCGGTTGCGATCAAATCATCAATCAACAAGACTCTTTGACCTGGCTTGACCGCATCGGTGTGCAACTCAACGGTGGCCGTGCCGTATTCCAATTCATAGGTTTCTTCCACCGTGGTGAAAGGCAACTTTCCTTTTTTGCGAACAGGTACGAAGCCAACGTTCAATTCATAGGCCACCACAGCCCCCAAAATAAAGCCGCGCGCATCGAGGCCGGCCACCACATCGGGCCGCATGGCAGGTGACATGTAGCGATGGACAAAGGCATCGATCAGCACACGAAACACCCTTGGATTTTGAAGCAAGGGTGTGATGTCTCGAAACTGCACGCCCGCTACCGGCCAATCGGGCACGGTGCGAATGTTCTTGCGTAAATAATCATTCACCGACAATGCCATTTCGTCGGTGGCACCCATTGCCCGCTCACCCCTCATTGAACCCAATCCTTGACTCATCTTACGCACTCCACGACGACAACCGGTCGAAAGCAACATCATAGTCACGCTTTTGGCCATCACTCGCTAAAATAGGCCCATGTCATTTAACCCAGACCAAGCCCTCCAACTCGCACGCGAGACTTTGGACATTGAGGCACAAGCCCTGATCGGACTCAAATCCCGTTTGGACCATCGCTTTTCACAAGCCGTTCAGATGATGCTCAACGTCAAAGGCCGCGTGGTGGTCACCGGCATGGGCAAGAGCGGGCACATTGGCTCCAAAATTGCAGCCACCTTGGCGTCTACAGGCACACCGGCCATGTTTGTTCACCCGGGCGAGGCCAGCCACGGCGACCTCGGCATGATCAAAGCCGTCGACATCGTATTGGCCATCTCTAACAGCGGAGAAAGCGACGAGCTTGTTTCCATCCTGCCCGTCTTGAAACGACAAGGCGTGCCCTTGATTGCCATGACCGGCGGCATGAACTCGGCGCTGGCCAAACACGCCGATGTGGTTTTAGACAGCAGTGTCGACAAAGAGGCTTGTCCTTTGAATTTGGCACCCACTGCCAGCACCACGGCGCAATTGGCCTTAGGTGATGCTTTGGCTGTCGCGCTGCTAGACGCTCGCGGTTTCAAAGCCGAAGACTTTGCGCGTTCACACCCGGGTGGCTCTTTGGGTCGTCGCTTGCTGACGCATGTTGAAGACGTCATGCGCAAGGGCGATCAGGTGCCGCATGTCTTAGCTGATGCGAGCTTTACCGAGCTCATGCGTGAAATGAGCCAAAAAGGTTTGGGCGCCTCCGCCATCGTCGACGAACATCACAACATCTTGGGAATCTTCACAGATGGTGATTTAAGGCGCCTCATCGAAAAAGGTGTTGACTTGCGCGCACTGCATGCCAAAGAGGTGATGCATGCCAATCCGCGAACTGTTCTGCACGATGCATTGGCTGTAGAGGCGGCCGAACTCATGGAGCAATTCCAAATTACCAGCGTTTTGGTGGTGAATGAATCTGGCGCTTTGTGTGGCGCCCTCAACAGCAATGACCTCATGCGCGCT
>OBMK010002915.1_pt1 | contig 12418 bp, 9 predicted proteins | sample 1539081 | NCBI WGS metagenome assembly OBMK01 (sample SAMEA3355528, study PRJEB22509) | marine metagenome | biome: marine; feature: river plume; material: water | place: USA | collected 2010-08-07 | depth 0.5 m | reverse complement strand
AGTCGTTTATCAGCGGTGCCAATGCGGTTGATCTGGCGGCGACCAGCTGCACGGTAAATGGCGATGAGATTGCAGCCAGTAATGCGCGCATTGGAGGTGATATTTACGACATGGTGCTTGACTGGCGCACGGCGGAGCAGGGGTTTGAGATCATCAAAATTGTTGAGGGCAGCAGCGCCGATGACAATGGAACAGGTGGCAGCGGCGATGACGTTATCTTCAGCGACTCGGATTTGTCGTTTAGCTTCGCAAGTAATCTTGACGATGCGGTATTTTTTATTGGCGACACAATCACCTGGACAGTGACTATCACGAATCGTTCAGCTGCAGATGCCCCTGCTTTTCTATTACAGGAGTCAGGCAACGACCCTTCGTTTGATCGGTTTGGCAAATACGCTGAGTGGTTGGAAATACCGTCCATTTGCACGGTCGCGGACGGCAGTAATGGTTACCCCTACGACAACGGGCTGGTTTGCGATATTGATACGGTGCGGGCCAAATCCACACAGTCTCTCGTTTTTGTGACGAAGATGCGGGCCGATGCGCTGAGCATTATTCCGTCTGGCGGCATCCCAAACCCCTGGTTCGATATCACCACGCCAGTCGAAGGCAACTACGTGGTGCTTGATAACAGCTTCAAGGCCCACAACCCGATTGAAGATGTGTTGACGGACTCAGATGGAGACGGCGTCTCCGATTTTAATGAGGGCTTGGTCGGGACCAACCCAAATGACAGGAGTTCACTTTCGACTCGTGACTCCGTAATCGATGTTGCTTTTTTGTACACGCAGTCATTTACCGCCGATATCTCAGGGCTGAATCAGCCGCAACCTTACATTGACGATTTAGTCGGCGGCGTGAATAACATTTATGGGGATATTAGCGAAACAGGCATTCAGTTTAAGGCTGTGCACTATCAAGAGTTACTGTATGAAAACCCCGATGCGACCTTGAATTGGAACAGCGTGGCCGCCCTGATGGACCAATACGGGAAGCCGGGGAAGAACAAATGGGCCATTAGCGAGAATATTCGTGTGATGTCGGGCGCCGACTTAGTGGTGATTCTTGATGGCCAAGCGGGTGAGGATGAATTCTCTGGATTGGCCACCGGCACCTTTGGTTCAAAGGGTTATTTTGCCAACAACAGCCGCAGAACCGTGGTGATGCACACCACTAATTTCAATGAAGAAGAATCGACCCTGGCGCACGAGTTAGGTCACGTATTTGGTCTGGCACATGGTGCGCGGCAGACCGGAGAGGGGATTTTTGGTTGGGCAAGAGGCTTTGGCGTTGATAATGAATTTGCCACCATCATGGCTTACTCAGGTCTTTACAACGTGACGCCTTATACCGATCTGTCCAAGCGTTTTTCCAATCCTCGTAGCATGGCCTGTCAGGGATTAGCCTGTGGGGTCGATAAGGCAGACGTGGAAAATGGTGCCGATGCGGTTTCTGCTCTGCAAGCGACTCGTTACCAAGTTGAAGCCTTCGCGCCAACGAGGCCGACGTTGGAGGTAACCTTCAGCGACGCTACGCAACGTAACGTGACGATAGCGGCGGGCGCTGTCAAAAATAATACGGTGGGCTTTGACGATAGTTTCAGCTGCGAAGATGCGGTTACCGTCGCCTCAACGATACGCCTTGCCGAAGAGCATGTTGGCTTAATGGGTTCTGCCCATGCGATGATCAGCGCAGGCGCTCTGGGAGTGTTTGCTGTGAATGCGCAGGGCGAGCTGGAAAAAATGGCGGATACAGCGGTGACTGCCGACAATGTAGAGGCATTGTTTGCCGAGGCCTCGCAAGGACGCGCCGCTCCGCTGCGTGCCGCGGAAATGCCGATAGCGCTTGACGCGTTAGAACCTAAAGGGGGTCTTTTTGAATCAGCGGCACTTGCAATGCATTTTGGTTATACCCTCGCTGATAATGATCTTGTCGTGATGAGTAAAAACCCACTGAGCGTGGAGTTCAATTGCTTATGAAGCCCTCTGTTCATCGCGCTGTCGCTCAAAGCTTTTGGGCACCGATATTGGGACTAATGTTAGCGATGTCAGCGCCTACCAGGGCCGATGATGTGCTGCGTATCATGTTGGAAGAGCCGGTAGCCGGTGAGATTCATGGTGGCGTGGGCAATCTCAGAGGCTGGGCCGTTGCCACTGATGGTATCGACAAGATAGAAATCATGATCGACGGGGAGTATGCGTTTGACGCTCCCTATGGCGGTGCCAGAGGCGACGTTGGCGGCGCGTTTCCTGATGTTGCCAATGCGAGTCAATCTGGCTTTTCTTTGGCCTATGCGTATAGCAATTTATCGCCGGGCAGCCACACCATCTCGGCTGTTGCTCACACACTAAAGGGCAAGACGCTGACCAGCTCAGCAACCTTTGAGACCGTGAGATTTAAGCAGTCGTTTATCAGCGGTGCCAATGCGGTTGATCTGGCGGCGACCAGCTGCACGGTGGATGGCGATGAGATCTCGGCGAGCAATGCACTCATTGGCGGCGATAGCTATGACATGGTGCTTGGCTGGCGCACAGCGGAGCAGGGGTTCGAGATCATCAAGATCGTCGAGCAGAATCAGGCCGGCAACGGAAGCACTGACTCGGATAGCGGCCCTGTTGAGGGCGTCGCTGCTTGGCAGCCTCCCGCGAACGTGGAATGGATCCAATACAACTTCAACCTGATCGACACGTTTTGCGATGATCCGAATGGATTTTGTGCGGGCTGGCTGGAGGAGGCTTCTCCGGAATGCAAAATCAACTATCGATTGGGCGACTCATCCCAAGACACCCAAACGCGGCTTGATTACGAGTACTGTTTAGACAGTATGGTCTTCCGACCTTACTTGTCACTAGACATCGAACGAGTGACCGCGCCGTTGACATCAAGCCAAAAAGACATCGCCACGAGGTTAATTCAGGCAGGATGGAATCAAGTCGCCGTGAAGCCAGTCGAATTTAGAGTTGCTTCCGACATACCACCGGCAATTGTTGACGCATCAAAAGAGGGAATGTTGGCCGCGATAGACGTGCTCGGTAACTATGGGCCGCTCAGGGTGTATTTGGTCGGCAATGATCTTGAGGTGGCGGAGTCACTTGCCAATGACTTCTGCGAATTCAATTACCCCTCTGAAGAGAGGGCTTACTGCCTCACCGATCAGGGAGAAGCCATTCGCGAAATGGCCTACATCTATCCCGGCGCGAATGGCTTCCAGCAATCGTCATGGCGATTGGATTCTCCCGTGCAATCATTTGTCCACAATCCCTACGCAGACGAAAATAACCAGCACGATCCGGTTGAGCAAGAGCTCATTGTTGATCGAAAGGTCAACGCTCACGAATACTTTCACGTGTACCAGGGGGCGCATAAGATTTACTTCGGGTCCGACGACGATTCGTTCGGATGGCGCACCACCCGTTGGGTTGAAGAAGGGGCGGCGATCTATTTTGAGCAATTGATGTCAAAACGAATGGATTGGGAGTCGCAGAGGACGTTAAATAGCCGTGTAGTCAACGATCTGATGGCAATGAAATCGTTCTCAGCACGGTTTCCCGGTATTTCCATAAGGGATGTCGATACGAGCGAGCAAACCGAACGTTTGCAAGCGTATTGTGGGACGCTGTGCATCGGTGCCTTGCAATATGAATTTGGACACATCGCTTTCAGGTATCTGGAAAATAAAACGTCTTCAGATAAGATCCTTTATGAGTACTGGGATGAATCGACCACGCTCGGCTGGGCTGATGCGTTCGATAAAGTCTTCGGCTTATCACTGACTCAGTTTTATGCGGAGTTCGAGACGTTCTTAATGCTGAGCATTGAGGAGCAGTTGTCGATTTTAGGGGTCGAAGACGACGAGCCGTAATGTAGCGCATTCGGGCCCCTCGTTATTCGAGGCGCTCTAAAAGCAGTCTTGCCATCGCTTAATGAGCACCTCGACACCCAGCTGATTCAAGGTGTCTGTATTACGCTTGGGAATGAGCGCTATATTCGCAGTGGCATCCACCGCCTGCGTGACGCTTGATTCCCGCAATATATGCACCATTGGGTATGGGGATCGATTGGTGTAGTTTTCTGCATCGTCTGGGTCTGTCCCATCAAACTGATGATGAGGATGGAAACCCACCAGTTGATACCTGCCCACCCAGTTCATCATGACGAGTAGCTCCTGAGCCATCGCTAAACAGTCGTTAAAATCGCTAAAATCTTTCATGCCAGAGGTCAGGATGAGAAAGCTGGTCTCAGTCTCTGGGTCACTATCGAGCCAGTCCATTTCCTCATGTAGCGCGTGTAAGATGTCTTGCAGTGATTCGTTGGCACAGGCTGTGTAGCGAATAACGTCGCGTGCTGTGACGTGTTGGGCAAAAGGGCACAGATTTAACTCCACCACAAATGACTGTATCCAGCGCTGTGTTGTGATGATCGAATTCTTAATAATGCCTGCCTCTTTGCCCGTAATCAGGGAGGATCGTGTGTTCTCTGAGCACCCACGCTCAGTCACCTTTGCTATGGTACGCGATGGTGGCATTGTCGATAAGACGAGATGAGAGCTCGATCATGGTTTGGATGTGTCCGCATTGCACGCAGCCGTTAGAGGCGCGTGAGTCTGGCTTGCTCTGTGTCAATGGTCATCGTTTTGATCGTGCGAGAGAAGGCTACGTTAATCTCCTTCCCGTACAACACAAGCGCAGCAAGAACCCCGGTGATAATCCTGAAATGGTGCAAGGTCGACGCGCCCTACATCGGGCGCAGCTATACCGGCCGCTAGCAGAAGCGCTGTGTGACCTAGTGGCCACTTGCACCGACGTGAGCACGCTGCTCGACATCGGCTCCGGTGAAGGCTATTACGACGGAATGCTGTCCGAACGCCTGCCAGACTTATCGGTGTATGGGGTCGATATTGCTAAGTCGGCGGTGAAGTTGGCGGCCAGAGACTACCGCAGGCATCACTATGCGGTCGCAAGTTCTCGGTATCTGCCTGTCATGACCTCGTCAATTGACCTGGCGATGTGCATCTTCTCACCTGTGAATGATACTGAGGTCGCGCGTGCGGTGCGGCCGAATGGCTATTATCTGGAGGTCGGCCCTGCCGCTCAGCATCTGTGGGAATTAAAGACAGCGCTTTACGAGCAGCCGCGCGAACACCCCTTGCTCAGGCGCACCATTCCTGACGGAACGCTGTTGCGCGAAGGCGAATGCCGCTATGAAAAACAACTGACTCAGACTGAGCTGCAAGCCGTAGTGGCAGCAACGCCACTTGCTTTTCGAGGTCATCGCGAAAAACGGGAAGCGTTGCGGGAGCAGTCCGACTTCCTAATCACACTGGGGTTTTCTTGGCGCCTTTTTAAGCTTGCTCCTGAGCGAGAAACGGGAGCTAGCGGTGTAGCTTCAGGCGACGCACTCGAATCGAGCGACCTTTAATCTTACCCTGAGCCAGATAATTCATCGCCTGCCGCAGTGCCGATCTGGCGATCGCAACATAGCTACTGTTATCGAGAATTTTAATTTTTCCAATCTGGTCCCCCGCTAGGCCCGCGTCTCCCGTGAGCGCCCCCAATATATCGCCCGGTCGTAATTTTTGCTTGCGCCCCGCGTCAAGTTGAAGTGTCGCCATGTCGCCTTGTAATTGATAGTTAGGATTACGATTTAACGACTCCAACACGTCACACAGGCAGTTAATGTCTAGATGGTCCTCGATCACGCGGAGTCGGGGCGCCTCCGAAGGAGTGACTAGGCTAAAGGCTTGACCCGTTTCGCCGGCTCGGCCAGTGCGGCCAATGCGATGGACATAAGTGTCGCCATCGCGGGGCAGCTCAAAGTTAACAACCATCGCAAGGGCGGGTATGTCTAGGCCACGTGCCGCAACATCGCTGGCCACCAATACAGGGCAGCTATTGTTGGTGAACTGCAGTAGCACCTGATCTCGATCTCGCTGATCCAGGTCGCCATGGATCGCGGCAGCTTCGATATCGTGTTCTTGCAGAAATGCCGCAACCTCAGCGCACTGTTTTTTAGTATTGCAAAAAACCATGGCGTTGCCAGGCTGATAGTGCTCAAAAAGTGCTAGCAAGGCCGTATTGCGTTCGTGTTTCTGAATCTCGAAAAAGAGCTGTTCCAGTACCGTCTCATCGTGAGTGAGCACCGCGTCGACTTTGACCTCGATCGGTTGACGCTGGATAGCCCGACTCATTTTCTTAATGTCTTCTGGGAAGGTGGCGGAGAGCAGCAGTGTCTGTCGCTTTTTGGGTAATGCCGCTGTGATAGTAGCCATCACTTCAGCAAAGCCCATATCCAGCATTCGGTCCGCTTCGTCGAGCACGAACGTTGCCACCCCCGTCAAATCCAAAGTCTGCCGCTGTAAGTGGTCTTGAATGCGGCCGGGAGTGCCCACCACAATGTGTGCGCCGTGCTCCAGCGAGTCACGCTGTGGTCCGAAGGGTTTGCCACCGCATAACATCACCACTTTGATATTACGCATGCGACTCGCCAGTTGACGGATGGCCTCGCCCACTTGTTCAGCAAGCTCTCGGGTCGGGCACATGACCAGTGCTTGCACTCCAAAAAATCGGGGATTCAAATGATGCAGCAGACCGATGCCAAAGGCTGCAGTCTTGCCGCTACCCGTCTTGGCCTGAATAATCACGTCTTTGCGCTGCAGGATGGCCGGCAAGCTCTGTGCTTGCACGGGCGTCATCGCCGAGTACCCGAGGCCAGCTAGCGCCTCTAGCTGAGTTGGGGCAAGCGGTAGCGTCGAAAATAAGGCGGGTGTCATAGCGGGCGATATCAATAGAGGAGTGTGGACCCTATCAGACTCTCACCCACTGTAGGCTTAGTGGTGGCTTAGATGCGACGCAATACCCAATACACTTACCTTTAGGCCAGTCGCTCAATAATAATCGCCGGCGCCATGCCGCCCGCTGCGCACATCGTCACGAGGCCGTAGCGTTTTTGTTGCCGCTCCAGCTCATCAAGCAGTGTGCCTATTAAGATAGATCCCGTTGCACCAATGGGATGCCCTAATGCCATGGCGCCACCGTTAACATTGACCTTGCTGCGGTCTAACCCGAGGTCACGGATGAATTTTTCTGCCACGACAGCAAAAGCTTCGTTGATTTCCCAGAGGTCAATGTCACTGACGCTCAGCCCGGCTTTGGCCAGTACTTTTCTCGCCGCGGGTACCGGCGCATTGAGCATGAGCGTAGGGCAGTCTCCTTGATTTGCGGTCGCCACGATGCGAGCACGCGGCGTTAATCCGCGGCGCTCAACGTACTGTTCAGACGCCAACAACAGTGCCGCAGCACCATCAACCACTCCCGAGGAGTTACCTGCATGATGGATATGATTAAAGGTGTCCAGATCAGGATATTTTTGCTGGATGAGCTGCCCATAGGTGGTGCCGACCTCATCGACCGGAACATCTCGCACGACGTCGAAAACAGTTTTAAGCCCAGCCAAGCTCTCGAGGGTGGTTTCTGATCGGGGAAATTCTTCGTGGTCGAGTGCGACCGAGCCGTCGGGGTTGTGGACCGTTATGAGTGATCGGTCAAACCGCCCCTCTGCAATAGCTTGCGCAGCACGCTGCTGACTGGTTAGGGCTAATTGATCGACCGCTTCTCGATCGATGCCCTCCAGCGTGGCGATGGCATCGGCACAAACCCCTTGCTGCGACTGAGGATGCATAGCACGTAACGCTAAGTTGCCAGAATCCAGCATGGGAGGCACCCCGGGCTCGCCGATGGAGGGAAAGTAGCTCATCATCTCAGTGCCGCCCGCAATGACAAGATCTTCCATTCCCGACATAACTTGGGCCGCTGCTAAGCTCACGGTGGTAATGCCTGAGCCGCAAAACCGATCTAATGTGACCCCTGAGGAACGCATATCAAAACCGGCGTTAAGAGCGGCCATCCGTCCAAGGTCGCCCGACTGCTTTCCACTTTGCGACGAGGTACCCCAGATCACGTCATCGACCTCGGCGGTGTCCAGCGCGTTGCGCTCTGCCAGGGCCTTTAAGACCGTGGAGCCAAGATAGGAGGGGTGGAGGTGTGCGAGTGCACCTTTTCCGACTTTTCCAATTCCGCGAGGTGTTCGGCAGGCATCGATAATGTAGGCATTTGGCACGGTGGTCTCCTAGGTAAGGCAGGTCATTAAGCTGAGTGCGTGACGCTACGTGGATTAATGGGTTCGGGTCAAGTCGAGGATAGAACGGATCGCGATACTACTCGACACATCGGCACGCAATGGCGAGGGCAGATCGGCTTCGAAGCCGGAAGGGCTGAGCACGCCCCCCTCTTGATCACCCGCTGAGGAGAGGTCCGGGAGGTTGATGCCTCATGCGATTAACGCCAATACCCGCTGTCAGCTCATCGCGGGGCTAATAGCGGGCGACAGACGAAAACTCTCGGTCTGGCCGGTAGTGGGTGAGGTGAGGCGAGGGAGTTTTTGTTAACAACTCCTGCGCAACCAGTTGGCCAACGATGGGGGCGAGGGTAATGCCGCTGTGCATGATCGCAAGATAACTTGCAGGGGATGCACTGGGTGTGCCGAGCACGGGATGCCCATCGATTGGCAAGGGTCGCCAGCCGATCAGGACTTCATCAACCTCTGCTTCCACTGCCGCGGGCAGATATTGCCGAGTGATAGCTAGCATTCTCTCTGCGTGCGCCAATGCCGTCGTCTCAGTGGGAAAGCGAGTGGGGCGTTGGCGGAGCCGCAACGAGTGCGCGACATTATCGGGCGCGCCGCTTTGCTCTCCGATCACCATCTTTCCATCGTCTCGCTGATGAAGATGAATGCCCGGCGCAGCAATGACCCGGTGAATAAGGCGGGGTAGGGGCTTGGTTATCACGATAACACCGGGAGTCGATCGCTGAGGAATCGTCACGCCCGCGAGGGTTTGTGCTGTCATCGAATCGGCACCGGTAGCCAGTACGTAACGGTCTGCAACCCAGTCACCAAGACTCGTTGACAGCGTGATGCTCCCCTCGTCATTCGGCGACGCCGAATGGACCTCGCAGTGCTCTAAGATCCTCGCCTGATGCTGCTGCGCGCCAGCGGCTAATCGCTGACAGGCGACCACTGGATCGAGAGCGCCATCCCCGCCAGAATACGCAACGGCGAGGTCAGCACTGACGGTTAAATTTGGCTCTAATGCGCTGACTTCGGTCCCCGACAGCATTTCAGCGTCCTCACCCCAGCTGGCTTGCTCTTCGATATCGGCTGCCAGCGTGACTTGCCGTTCGCGACTCGAAAACCACTCGAGAGAGCCGCCCCAGCGGATGGGAATGTTGAGCGCTTGCTCCAGCTCATGCCAGCCGTCGAGGCCCATTTGGTTGAGGCGGTGGTAGTGTCTAGGTTGCTTGGCCCACGTTGCATTAATCCAAGCAAAGGTGCCGCGACTGGCCTTGCTGGCGAGGGTGTCCCGTTCTAACAGGGTGACTTGAGCGCCCGCTTTAGCAAGGTAATAGCTGATGGCGCAACCGATGATACCTCCCCCAATCACCACAATTCGCTGCGGAGGTAGCGCGGAAACGCGTCTATTTTGTGTTGATAACCAGAGCGCTGCCGCTAGCTTTAGGGCAGTTCGCCGCTCGATTAACTCCTGTCCCGCTCGTGCCACGACATTGTCCTCCTCTGTTGACCGACGATGGCGTGGCCAAACGGGCGCAGTGCAGCAGGCTGCTGTTAGCCCGGTGACTCACTGCAGGCCTCTAACGCTACCGGACGCGCTCTTACGCGTGCCACATTGCCTAACACTCTCGTACCGAAGCGAGAGCGACCTTAGTGTGTGACAGACTCAACGAGAGGTCCAGCCAGCAATAGCAAGATGGTGGATATCCCGAACCAGCCGTACCCAAACCAGCGGTACCCAAACCAGCGATGAAGGAAGCGAGCGACATCCAATTCCTCATTGGTGGTTAAGCGAGCCTAGAGTGGAAGCTCTGTCGTATGCTTCATCGTTTCCATGACGAAGCTGGCGCTCACATCATAAAGATCCGCCTTGATAAGCTGCTGATAGAGCGCGTCGTAGCCTGGCATGTCGGGGACGACTGCCTTCAGCAGGTAGTCGATATCCCCCCCGAGACGGTGCACTTCGAGCACCCCGGCAAGTTGCTCTACGACCGCTTGAAATTGTCGAGACCAGACCGCGTTGTGTTGGTTAGTCTTGATGGCAATAAAGACCGTTAGCCCCAAGCCTAATTTGCTCTGTGACAACAGGGCCACCGATCGCTCAATGACGCCTATTTCTGCTAGTCGCGCAATGCGGCGACTGCAGGCCGAGCGCGACAGGCCGAGTCCGGCTGCAAGGTCTGCTATCGGTTCGTCACTGTCGCGCTGCAGCGCCCGCAGAATCTTACGATCCAACGCGTCGATGATCTTAATTTGCGCCATAGCTCACTACACTGCGTCATTTGTTCGATATTAATATCAACAAAGCACAATACGTGCAATATAAAGCGGTTTTTTCGGCCAATGTGCACCCATCGCGCGCAACTGAAGCATTACGCTGGCAGCAGTCCTTTAGCCCAAGCGCCTCCACTGACAGCAATGACGAATCGATACGACACCGCAGAGAGCCAGCCCGATCTGATCAACCAACTGCGGCAACAGATCATCGGGCGCGAGACACCTATTCAAACGCCGTATGGGTCTAAGCCACTCGTTTATTGCGATCACACCGCAAGCGGGCGGGGCCTGGCCTCGATCGAAAAGGTTATTTCACGAGACGTATTACCGCACTACGCCAACACACACTCTGAGGCCTCACACACCGGACGGCACACGGGGCAGCTTAGGGAGTGGGCGCGGCAAACCATAAAAGAGGTCATTAACGCCGGTAATGAGGATATCCTCATCTTTTGCGGATCCGGTGCGACCGCGGCGGTCAATACATTGGTTCATCTGCTGGGCTTGCGGTCAGCGAGCGAGGGCACCTCAACCAGCGACCGCCTTCCGTTGGTCTTAGTAGGCCCCTATGAGCATCACTCCAACGAGTTGCCCTGGCGCGAGGCGCAAGCGGACGTCATGCGCCTACCCCTCGATCAGAATGGCGGTATTGATCAAGCGGTGATGACCGAAACGCTGGCCGAAAACGGTGACAGACCTTTTATCGTCGGCAGTTTTTCTGCCGCCTCAAATGTCACGGGTATCCTGTCTGACGTTCCGGGTATCACACGAACACTCCATGACCATGGTGCGCTCGCGGTGTGGGATTACGCAGCGGGCGCCCCTTATCTTCCGATTGACATGAACGCTGCCGAGACGCCACTCGACGCGCTTTTCTTTTCGCCCCATAAGTTTATTGGGGGCCCCGGTAGCAGCGGTGTACTGGCGATCAAGCGCAATCTGTTACGCAATACCGTGCCGGCGCAAATTGGTGGCGGGACAGTGCGTTATGTCACACCCGATTGGCATGAGTGGCATGCGGACCCCGAGCACCGGGAGGAGGGCGGTACGCCAGGCATAGTAGAGTCCATTCGCGGTGGCATGGCGGTGAGTATTCCTAAAAGAGTCGGCTATCAACGGATTGCCGAACTCGAAAGCCATCACAGACTGGCGGCCGAAAAACGATTTCATACGACCTACGGATTGGAACGACTCGGCCCACGACAGGCAGATCAACTGCCTATTTTTTCGATGCGCTTTCGGTCCGATCATGGCGAGCTGCATTACGGCTACGTGGTGCGATTACTCAACGACCTATTTGGTATTCAGGCGCGAGGCGGTTGTTCCTGCGCAGGGCCTTATGGTCATGAATTGCTCGAGCTGACGCGGCAACAATCCGAAGCGCTAGCCGCTGGCGTGCAGCGAGGTTTTGGCTGCTTACGACCCGGCTGGGTCCGCTTTAATCTCCATTGGCTCTGCGATGATCAAGAGGTGGATTACATTCTCAGTGCCATGGCGCTGGTCGCCCAGTGGGGTGCCAAACTGCTGGCCTCATACACGTTGGATCTTCAATCAGGCCTTTGGCAGCACAGAGATTCTCCGGCAACGGCGCCCGTCAGGCTGGATGTCTTCGCAGCTAATATGGTTACACCGGAGCCAGTCACCCCCCCCAAAACCCACCAATTGCTGGAGGCTGCCGAGGACATTCTTCGGTCAGGCGCCCCGCAAGGGCATCGCGAGCAGTCAGCCGATCATTTTCAACAGGCGCCTTGGCCCACTGATATCGAATCCTTATGTTGGTTTTTGCGACCCCATGAAGGTAAATAAAGCAGGCTTATTTTAAAGCGCTCTGTGGGCAGATTTTTGTGATGGGTGCGCCATAGCGCTGCGCTAAAAAAGATCTTGGGCACAAAAAAGAAATGGTGGTGCGGGGTAGGAATCGAACCTACGGAGGGTCACCCCTCAACGGTTTTCAAGCACATACTACCTCTCGGTAGTACTCTTTACTCCTCGGAACTTGTTTTTAGTTTGTGGCTTA
>OBMK010002898.1_pt1 | contig 12447 bp, 10 predicted proteins | sample 1539081 | NCBI WGS metagenome assembly OBMK01 (sample SAMEA3355528, study PRJEB22509) | marine metagenome | biome: marine; feature: river plume; material: water | place: USA | collected 2010-08-07 | depth 0.5 m | reverse complement strand
GACAAGTCTCCAGAAGACGAGCAACTCATGCGACGCAAAGAGGATGAAAAATTAAAAATGTTCCACGTGGAACAATAGCTATGTTTTTAGACACCTACGATGTAATTGTTGTTGGCGGAGGACACGCAGGAGCTGAAGCTGCTGCCGCGGCCGCTCAGATGGGTTCTTCTACCCTATTGATCACCATGCAGCTACAGGCCATTGGACAGATGTCGTGTAATCCAGCTATGGGTGGTATTGCCAAAGGACAAATTGTTCGAGAAATCGACGCTTTGGGCGGATACAGCGGAATAGTTTCTGACCATTCTGCCATACAATTCAAGATGTTAAACCTGTCTAAGGGTCCTGCGATGTGGAGTCCAAGAACCCAAAATGACAGAATGCGTTTTGCGGAGACTTGGCGCCTGATGTTGGAGAAAACCCCCAATGTTGATTTTTACCAGGACATGGTCTCTGGTCTATTGATCGAAAAAGATCGCGTGGTTGGTGTTAAGACTTCTTTAGGGATCGACATTAAAGCCAGGTCTGTTGTGTTAACCAACGGTACTTTTTTGAACGGAATGATACACATAGGTCTGCGCCAGTTGGGCGGAGGTCGTGCAGGAGAAAAAGCAGCAACAGGAATTACCGAACAATTAGTCGATCTGGGGTTTGAATCTGGCAGAATGAAAACGGGTACCCCTCCACGTGTTGATGGTCGGTCTTTGGATTATTCTGTGATGATACCTCAACCAGGGGATGCTTTGCCAGGAAAATTTTCTTATACCAACACACCGATCCTAACCCGGCAACTTGATTGTCACATGACGCACACCAGTGCGTTGGTTCATGAATTGTTACAAGAAGGTTTCGATCGATCACCCATGTTTAATGGAAGAATTCAAGGGTTAGGACCCAGGTATTGTCCTTCCATAGAGGATAAAATTAATCGATTTGCCGACAAACAAAGCCATCAGTTGTTTGTTGAACCTGAGGGCTGGGATACGGTTGAAGTATACGTTAACGGATTTTCTACTTCCTTACCCGAGGACGTTCAATTTAAGGCGTTAAGACAGGTTAAAGGGTTTGAAAAAGTAAAGTTCTTCCGACCTGGTTACGCCATCGAATACGATTATTTCCCGCCAACACAGCTTAAAACTACCCTAGAGACTAAGCTCGTTAACGGGCTGTTTTTTGCGGGACAGATCAATGGAACGACCGGTTATGAAGAAGCCGCGGCTCAAGGACTTATGGCGGGAATAAACGCTCATTTATACGTAGCTGAACGACCAGGATTTGTATTGAAAAGAGACGAGGCCTACATTGGGGTCCTTATCGATGATTTAATCACTAAAGGCACAGAAGAACCTTACCGGATGTTTACTTCCCGCGCTGAGTACAGAACCCTACTTCGTCAAGATAACGCAGACTTTAGATTAACCCCTATGGGTTACGCGTTGGGCCTTGCTAGCGAAGATCGTCTGAGGGCTATGGAAAATAAAAAACAACAGTCAGACGATTTGGTTCGCTTTTTTGAAACCACCAGTGTTTCTCCTGAGGTGATTAATCCCCTATTGGAAGAGGTAGATTCTGCTCCGGTAAAACAGTCCGGAAAGTTATTTAAGGTTTTTTCAAGACCTGACGTTACGATGGAACACATGCTCCGAGTGCCCGAGGTTGAGGCTTATATCCACGAACTAAATCCAGACAAGGAGGTATTAGAGCAAGCGGAGATTCAAGTCAAGTACCAGGGGTATATTGAAAAAGAAAAAAACAACGCGGACAAACTTCACCGATTAGAATATGTCAAGATCCCAGAAGGTTTTGACTACAGCTCTCTTAAGTCGCTGTCTATAGAAGCCCGCCAAAAGCTACACAAAATAGCGCCGGAAACTATTGCGCAAGCATCGCGCATCAGCGGGGTTTCTCCCTCAGATGTTTCGGTGTTGTTGGTCCATTTAGGTAGATAATGTTCCACGTGGAACAACGTTATGAAAGAAGCTCAACCACATTATATCGCCTGCAGGGACCACCTAGTTTCCCAAGAAGTCTTTGATTTGTTCGAAGAGGTACCAGGCCAACTATTGCGCACACACAACGCGCCCATAGACCCGTCTACCTACTACCCAGAAAACACCTATCGATCTCATCAAAACAACGCCAAGTCGTTTATGGATCGAATTTATCAGTGGGCTAAAGCGGTGAATACAAAAACTAAGCTGGATTGGGTGCTTAATGCAGCAGTATCCGACCGCCCTACTCACCTTGATTTTGGCGCAGGAAACGGATACTTTGTGCAATCGGTCAGCAATCACGGCTGGACTAGTTATGGCGTGGAACCAAGCCCATCAGCTCGGGCATCAGCCCAGCAACAAGGGGTGAATTTGTTTTCATCCATCAGCGAGTTACCTGAGGTACAGTTTGACGTAATTACCCTTTGGCATGTATTGGAACACGTGCCTAACTATTTGGAGACGCTTGATCAGCTCATTCAAAAATTAAAACCAGGGGGGCAGATTATATTGGCACTTCCCAACTACAAAAGTTATGATGCACACATTTATGGCACCCATTGGGCCGCCTATGATGTGCCCAGACACCTTTGGCATTTTTCATCCGACTATATGGATCATTTGCCCTCAACATGGGGCTTGGACAACTTAGGGCACAAACACCTTTGGATGGACGCATTTTACATTGCAGTACTTTCGGAGCAATACGCCCAAAACAAGTGGTCTTGGATCAAAGGGTTTATGGGAGGACTGCACAGCCATATTTACGGGCGAAGAACAGGCCAATATTCAACGATGGTATACACCTGGAAGCACAAAACACCCAACTAACCAATTAGGAGCGTTTTAAGGAGCTTTTTTAAGCGCCAACCGCCTAGCCCATCAAAAATTTTAGAAGACACCAAAAAAGGCCCTTTCTGGGCCTCTTTTTTTATTGAGTTTTTCTATGAATATCCGATTGCTCTATTGATTTTGTCGATCAACTACGCGCTCGCCTTCGTGTGCAGTAAACGGGTTAGTTGAAGGGCCAAATCAGCCAGAATCATTTTACCGTTACCGTTGCGTTCAACGTGATAAATGGCTTCGTCAAGCGCTTTGGTTATGGGCTCTATATTGTTTTCGTGGATAAAGGGCACAAACTTTTCAAACTCAAATCCTGGAACGGAAACGGACAGGTGGCATAGTTCGCTCATTCCGTAGTGGGCCAGCATAGCTTCTCTAAAGAATGAAATGGCGTACATCAAAAAGTTCTTCTGAGTTTCTCTGCCTACTTTAGCTACTTCCTGGCTCCACAGCATCAGCTCTTGAACTGCGGACTTTTGTGTTTTTGCTTTAAAAGCGGACCTAACCCATTGAACCATCCATTGACTAAACACCTCTTCCTCTGAGTCTTGGGCCAGTAAATCTAGGGCTTTGTTCATGTTTCCCTGACTTTGTTGTGCTAATCGAACAGCGGTGCTGTTAGGTACCCCTTGTTTGATGAGGTAATCCACCATTTCTTGATGGCTAATCCCTTGCAAGGTGGTTAGTTGACATCGGGACTTTAATGTATCTAACATGGACCCTTGGTCAGAGGCCGTTAGAATAAATACGGTTTTTGCAGGTGGTTCTTCCAGAAGCTTTAACAGCTTATTGGCCGCTTGAGTATTGAGTTTATCGGCATGCCAAATCAACATGATCTTATACCCGCCTTCAAAGGCTTTCAAATTGAGCTTTCTCCATATTTCTTGCGCCTCGTACACCCCAATATTTCCCTGTTTTTGAGCGAGTCCTAGGTGTCTGTACCAGTCAAATAGGTTGCCGAAAAGTTGACTTGAAATAAACTCCCTCCAAGCGGGCAAAAAGTCGTCACACACACTGTGTTTACTGGAAGATTCGCCAGAGACGATGGGAAAAGCATAGTGAATGTCTGGGTGGTTGTGGTGGGCACATTGACGTCTACAGGCGTCTAAAGCATCTCCGGACTTGCCTTGGCACACGAGTTCATGGGCCATAGCGAGCGCAAAGGAAAGCACACCACTGCCTTCGGGTCCCAATAATAGGTGGGCGTGAGCCATACGCCCTTGGGTGATATTGGCTTTGACGGAAGCCGCTTCTTTTTTGTGTCCGACCAAGTCTTCGAAACGCATGTGTGTGGGGTGTTGTTGAAGGGTGTTAAAGATATTAAAAAATGAGACGGCGCGCGTTCTGAGACTTGGCTCATCTGATTATTTGTTTACTTTTGTTTTCTAACCTTTTTAGTATTCATGAAAACCCTCCAAGATTTTAATTTAGCCGGACAAGCCGTCTTGATCCGCGTCGATTTTAATGTACCGCTCAATGACCAAAAACAGGTCACAGACCCCAATAGAATCATTGCTGCAAAACCCACCATCGACGCCGTGATTGCCGCCAAAGGTAAAGTGATCTTGATGAGTCACTTGGGTCGACCAGACGGAGCAATTGATCCAGACTTTTCTTTAGGCCATATCAAAGATGCAGTAGCCGATGTTTTGGGCGTACCTGTAGCCTTTGCCTCAGATTGTGTTGGGCCTTTAGCCCAAGCGGCGGTAGAGGCACTTCCAGAAGGAGGGGTGTTGTTGCTCGAAAACCTGAGGTTTCACGCAGGCGAAACCAAAGGAGACGTTTCTTTTGCGCAACAACTCGCGGAATTAGGAGATTTCTATATCAATGACGCTTTTGGCACCGCACACAGGGCGCACGCCTCTACCACAATTATCGCTCAGTTTTTCCCAGGAAAATGCGCTTTCGGGACCTTGCTGGCCAAAGAAATAGAGGCCATCGAGAAAGTGATGCGCACAGGTGAAAAGCCTGTTACTGCGATCTTAGGCGGATCAAAGGTGTCCTCAAAAATCACCATTATTGAAAACATTTTGGACAAAGTGGATCACCTGATTATAGGTGGCGGAATGACGTACACGTTTGTACAGGCCTTAGGGGGACAAGTAGGTAACTCTATTTGCGAACCGGACAAATTAGATATGGCACTGGATATATTGGCCAAAGCAAAGGCCAAAGGCGTTCAGGTGCATTTGCCTGTCGATGTAGTGGCTGCGGACGGATTTAGCAACGACGCCAACACGCAAGTTGTGGATACGTATCAGATTCCTGCCGGATGGGAAGGCCTTGATGCTGGACCGAAAACGCTGGAGTTATTTGCCCAAGTGATTACCGGATCCAAAACTATTTTGTGGAATGGACCAGTTGGGGTGTTTGAATTGCCCAGCTTCAGCAAAGGAACTATTTCGATCGGCGAAGCGGTGGCTGAGGCCACTCGACAAGGAGCCTTTTCACTGGTTGGTGGAGGAGACTCCGTGGCGGCTGTGAAGCAATTTGGGTTTGAACACCAAGTGAGTTATGTCTCAACAGGCGGAGGAGCTATGTTGGAGAGTTTAGAAGGAAGAGTGCTTCCAGGAATTGCGGCCATCCAACAATATTCCCAGGCATGATCAAAACCAGATTAATCAGCACAGGATTAATATGCGCCGCTTTTCTATTAGGCGCCCCGGAGATGTATGGCCAAAAAACACCTGGAAAGGATCAAGCCAAAACACCGGTAAATCTAAAGGACCCACAGAACTTAGGACCGGCACTTTCGGCAAAGCAACAAGACTCGCTGGCCAAAACATCCAAATACCGAGACTTGGCTTGGACCGCCCAAGCGGATAAAAAGTGGCAAGCTTCTTTTAATCAGGAGCAAGGGTTGGCCTATCTCGCGGAGTCCCGCTTGGACGACACCACCCAAACAGCTCAGCGACAAAACCTCCAGGAGCGCCTTAGGGTATTGGACAAAAAAACCATATTTGATGTGGCCTACCACCCATCCTTGGAGTCGGTGATTCACCTGTTTTTGACTGAAAAACGAGACTTGATGGAGCGCATGCTTTTTAGGTCTCAATACTATTTCCCTCTTTTTGAGCAAGAGCTAGACGCACAGGGATTGCCTCTGGAAATCAAGTACTTGGCCATGGTAGAGTCTGCACTAAACCCTACAGCCAAGTCCAGGGTGGGCGCAACGGGCCTGTGGCAGTTTATGTACGATACCGGAAAAATGTACGGACTCGAGGTGACCAATTATGTCGACGAACGTCAAGACCCTGTCAAGTCTACTCAAGCAGCAGTGCGTTACCTCAAGAAACTTCATCAAGTTTTTGGGGATTGGAATTTAGCGCTTGCCGCCTATAATTCTGGACCAGGAAATGTGAATAAAGCCATCCGAAGAGCGGGAGGAAATAGAAACTTTTGGGCCATCAGACCGTATTTGCCTAAGGAAACTTCGGGATATGTCCCCGCCTTTTTGGCCTCGATGTACATATTTGAACACGCGGGACCTTTGGGCCTCAAAGCAGCCCCATTGGCCGTTCCCAGACATGCGACAGACACGATTCAAGTGAAGCAGTGGATGGAGTTTGGGGCTCTAGCCAAAGAGCTATCTGTGGACTCGGCACTGATCGCCCAGCTCAACCCTCAGTACAAGAAACAAGTGATTCCTTATGTAGAGGGAGAGCGATACGGCCTGAGACTACCCGTTGAAGCTGTAGGAAGATTTGTGGCCAATGAGAAGCAGATTTACGCCCAACTCAAACCAGCCGAACAGGCGCGTCGAGCACAAGTAGAAGCCATGGTTCAGGCAGCCCCAGCGGTCACCAGGTACAAGGTGCGTACAGGAGATTTTTTGGGTAAAATTGCCGATAAGCATCAGGTTACTGTCAAGCAAATCATGCAGTGGAACAAGCTGAAAAGCACTAATATTTCTGTAGGCCAAAGCCTGATTATTCACGGCAAAAACACCGGTTCTTCTCCAGCACAAAACGCTGTGGCCGCCTCAGAAAAATCCAGTACATCGACGACCAACCAGTCAGATACTGAATGGTATGAGGTACGCCCAGGAGACACCCTGTGGAGTATTGCGCAAAAGTTTAAGGATGTGAGTTTGGACCAAATCAAACAGTGGAACCCACAATTGGGCAACAACATCCAACCAGGAATGAAAGTAAAAGTATGCTCATGTACTCCCTAAATACATCTTTTGAACGTTTGGCTCTGTGGCTGGTTTTGCCTTGGGTGCTGCTGTCTTGTGCCGACAAAAAGGAAGATCAAGCCGCCTACTTACCCAGCTCTATTGGTGCTATGCACGCCGTTTTGGTGGTAGCAGAATCCGAGCTTTGGGAAGGAGAAGTAGGGGATAGCATACGGTCGATTTTGTACGCCCCCATTCCAGGGCTTTCCATGATTGAATCTCAATGGGATATTCAGCACGTGACACCTGGACTTTTCAAAGGCACGGTGCAACAGAGCAGATCGGTGATTTTGGTTCAGAAAGACAGCACTACGAGTGCATACATGAAGGAAGATGTCTTCAGCCGACCACAGCAAGTAGGGGTGGTTAAGGGCCCAGATGCCGTATCTATTGCGGCCGCATTTTCACAAAAGGCGCCTGATTTTATCACGGCCTTTGAGGCCTTGGAAATGAAGGAACAGCAGACCCGGTTTAGTCGTTCTTTGCTCAAAACAGAAAACCTTAATGAGCGTTGGGGAATTGCCCTGAAAATGCCCTCTGCCTATGTATTGGGCAAAGAAACAGAGGATTTCTTGTGGTTTGATCGTCCGATAAAAACAGGAACACTTAATGTGATTGTTTACGCTTTACCCAGAAACGGCAGAGCCCTTGAAGAACGAACTACTACAGAATTGGTAGCTAGTCGCGACTCCGTAGTTGGCATCCATATTCCAGGACCTGATGTCCCCGGCAAAAGAACGTTTATGGCTACGGACAGCATACTGACGCCCTATGTTTATCCAGCTCAAGCGGGAGTATGGAAAGGACTTGAGTTGCGCGGGATGTGGGACATGCGCCATTACCCCATGGCGGGGCCTTTCGTCGCTTACTACCTCGACCAACCAGAGTTAGATCGGATCCTGGTACTTGAAGGGTTTGTATTTGCCCCAGACACCCTAAAACGAGACTTGCTTTTTGAGCTCGAGGGGATTTTGAGCTCTGCGCAATAAAAAAAAAGAGCCTTACGGCTCTTTTTTGTTTCACAGGCCCGAGGGCTCTATGTTAATTTTTGTTTTCGATCTTGGGATCTACGGTGTCTTTATCTTCCTTAGAGGCATCTTTAAATTCTTTGATACCGCTGCCTAAGCCGCGCATTAATTCAGGAATTTTTTTGCCGCCAAAAAGAAGCAATACGAGGGCCACCACAACAACAACTTGCCAAGGGCCAACAGCTAAATAGGGGAATAGTGCGATCATAGCTTGTGTTTAATAGAAACAAATGTAATAAAATTCCCCCTGCTACAGCAGCATCCAAATCCTTATCTTTGTCCTACATGGCACAAAAGACATCAAACAGGCTCAAGCCAGGCGCCAAGAAGTGGCTAGACAAGTACCGATTGTTGGTTCAAAATGAGGATACACACGAAGAAAAGTTTTCGTTGACCCTCAATAGACTCAACGTTTTGCTGCTTGTTTCCCTAGGTTCTTTTTTGTTGATTTTGATCACCACAGTGGTCATTGCGTTTACCCCATTACGGGAATATATTCCAGGGTATGCGTCCACTAGTCTGAGAAAAAAGGCGGTGGAACTCTCTGAGCAAACGGATTCGCTTCAGCAGGCATTGGCCCAGAATAATTTGTACCTGACCCGAGTTATTGAAGCCCTTAGGGGAGATCTTCCGTTGGAGCAGGTAGCCGACACTTTGTTTTTACCTATCCCCAGCGATAGTATCGATGTCGATTTCTCTACCATTGCAGAAGACTCTTTGCTGCGGGTGGCTGTGGCTTTTGAGGACCGCGTCAATGTTTTTCCCGCACCCAACGCAGGACTCCAAGTGTTTTATCCCCCAGCGTCAGGGCCTTTTTCCAGTGCATTTGAACCGGAACACAACCATTGGGCGCTCGATATTACTGCTGATCCAGGAACCCCTGTTAAATCAGTGGCTCAAGGCACGGTGGTGTTTGCAGATTGGACCTCCAATCAGGGGTACGTTTTGGTGGTGGAGCATCAAGATCGATTTATCTCTGTGTACAAACACTGCGGAACGTTGCTAAAAAGCCAGTCTGACCGCGTAAAAGCCGGCGAAGCGATCGCTACGGTAGGCAGCACAGGTTCTCTGAGTACAGGACCCCACCTTCATTTCGAACTCTGGAAAGACGGCGCGCCAGTTAATCCAAACCTGTATATCGATTTTGCCCCATGAGTATCAAGTCAATCGCCGCTAAAATCTACGCGTCCTGGGCGCATCAAAAAACCCAGCGATGGGCAAGCGCTCCACACGAAACCCAACAAAGAGTGTTTAATTCGCTGATTAAGGCGGCTAGAACTACGGAATTTGGCCGAGACCATGATTTTGGCTCGATCAACTCCCACGCAGATTTTGTTTCCCGGGTGCCCGTTCGGGATTATGAAGGATTAAAGCCCTATGTGGAACGCATCAAAGAAGGAGCTTCCGATGTATTGTGGCCTGGCAAACCCCTTTATTTTGCCAAAACATCAGGAACTACCTCGGGGGTTAAGTACATCCCGATCACCGGTCCAGGCATGAAGGCACAAGTGGAAGCCTCTAAAAACGCGATTTTGTCCTACATTCACGAAACGGGTCAAGCGGGTTTTGTCGACCGCAAAATGATTTTTCTGCAAGGGAGTCCCGAACTCACGGAAGTAGGGGGGATAAAAACAGGGAGACTTTCAGGTATTTCCGCGCATTTTGTTCCGGCCTATTTGCAAAAAAACCGACTGCCTTCTTGGAAAACCAATTGCATCGAAGATTGGGAATCCAAAGTAGAGGCCATCGTTGCAGAGACCAAGGAGCAAGATATGGGGGTAATAGCTGGCATACCCTCCTGGGTTCAAATGTACTTTGAGCGCCTTCAGGCCCATACAGGGAAGTCTACAAAAGCCTTGTTTCCCAATTTTCAGTTGTTTATCTACGGAGGAGTGAATTACGAACCTTACCGGGCCAAATTTGAAGCCTTGATGGGCGGAAGGGTGGACAGCATTGAACTTTTCCCCGCCAGCGAAGGGTTTTTTGCCTACCAAGACAAACAACAAGAGCGCGGGATGTTGCTGTTGCTCAACAGCGGAATTTTCTATGAGTTTATCGAGGCGGCAAGTTTCCACGAGCCTACGGCGAAAAGGCTCACCTTAGACCAAGTGCGCATTGGGGTAGATTATGTCTTGATTATCAGTACCCAGAGCGGTTTATGGGGGTATAATATGGGAGATACGGTACAATTTACCTCAACCACGCCGTATCGGGTAATTGTTTCAGGGCGCATCAAACACTTTATTTCGGCTTTTGGGGAGCATGTGATCGCCAAAGAGGTTGAGTACGCGATGCAGCAGGCCTTGGCACAGAGCGATGCGCAGATCAACGAATTTACGGTAGCGCCACAGATTACTCCGGAAAGCGGGTTGCCCTATCACGAGTGGTTGATCGATTTTGAGAAAATGCCGAGTGACCTGGAGGCATTTGCCCAGGCCCTAGATCTCGCGATGAGGGGCCAAAACACCTATTACGACGACCTGATTGCCGGTTCTGTGTTGCGCAGTCTGGTAATCACCCCCCTAGGACATCACTGTTTTTCGGATTATATGAGGTCATTGGGCCGTCTGGGCGGGCAAAATAAAGTCCAGCGACTGTCTAATGACCGCCAAATGGCCGATGCTTTGCACAGCTTTAATACCTTAGCAAAATGATGAATCAATCAAGGGCGAGAGAGTCCACTAATGCGATCAAAAGAATTTATGTGGCCATGCAGCATTTGCTGAACCGTGGACACTACAAACCTATGGGAGAGTCAGGTAATGCGCTCCGCTCCGCCCTACTGGAATTAAGGCCAGAAATCTACGGGTCGATTGCCGAAGACAAAACAGAACTCAACGGGCTGATTTATGTATTAGAGCGCCTACCCGAAGGCATTGAGGAGTGCGTCCACATCAATTTGACTTCTGATGAGGGCTACGCCCAAACGCATCTTAAACCCATTGTCCCCCCTAAACGCCGCAGAAATTGTTACCGCATCGACCCTGACCAGATGAATATCGAAATCACCCGGGGTCGATCCGACGTATACGATATTTTGACCCATTTGACCTTTTTGTATTGGGAAGCCGACAAACTTCAGGAACGAGCCTGGCAGACAGACACACAAACCTTTAGCCACGATTGGGTTAAGTTTTCCTCGGTGATGGGCATGGAAGAACGCACGGAGGCAGATCGTGAGCGCGCCTTGATACATCTGGCCAGTATGATGGGCAGAACGTATACAGAGGCTCGGGCTTTGTACACTAATTTTGCTACCCCCCAGGCTCCTGACCGAATGCTCTCATTGTTCTTCTGGCTCATCAAACGCTCCATGGACGAACACACCCAAGGCATCAAGCGAAGCATTTCGTTTAGCCCCCTATTGCGCGAGCGCATAGGCCACCACATCTACGGAGAGAAATGGGCCAATAACATCAAGAAAGTGCTTTCTGACCACCAATTGTTTAATCGCCCAATACACTTGATCAGCGCCAACATGCACTCGGTCATGAACGCCCTCTATGCGGGTCACGCCTTGGAAGAGGACACCAAAGGGCTTACCGCTCTAGCAAGGTATGAACTGCTCAGCGCGTCAGAGAATGATCATTTGCGCAGTCAAGTAAAGGCCTATGCCCACGCCCACGGCATGATTTCGATCGATGACACCTCGGGCACCAACATCGATGTACAGGTGTTTGATATGGCTCAGTGTGTGTCGGGTGCATGTGCGTTTAAAAGCGGAAAAAATCAAGACGACCAACCCGTTTTGGTGGTGATGGACTACGCATTTGGCGAACAAGCCTTTGAAACCGTCGACGAGTTTTTAAAACCGTTTGACACCCCAATCGGCGCTCAATACCTGAATATCGCTTCCGTTTCTATTATGGGAAAAGCGGGAATATTGGCCGGAGACAAAGGAGACTTGATGATTCCGACAGCCCATATTTTTGAGGGTACTGCGGATAATTATCCATTTGAAAACGCTTTGTCTGTAGCTGATTTCACCGGCCATGGACTACAGGTGTTTGGCGGCCCGATGATCTCTGTGTTGGGGACTTCACTGCAAAACAAAGACATCCTTTCCTATTTTCAAGCTTCCTCATGGGGGGTCATCGGACTGGAGATGGAGGGCGTTCACTACCAAAAAGCCATACAAGCCGCAGCGAAAATCCGGAAAAACATTCGGGAAGACGTGGTGGTTCGCTATGCGTATTACGCTTCGGACAATCCCTTGGAGACAGGGAGCACACTGGCCTCTGGAGGCTTAGGAACTACAGGCGTTAAGCCGACTTACCTGATTACCGAGAAGATTTTGGAACAAATATTTAACGGATAAGTCGGGGAAATGGATACAGGGGCGCATCAACGCATTTTGGTTACCGGAGGAGCGGGCTTTATTGGGTCTCATCTGATACTTCGTTTGGTG
>OBMK010002886.1_pt1 | contig 12471 bp, 26 predicted proteins | sample 1539081 | NCBI WGS metagenome assembly OBMK01 (sample SAMEA3355528, study PRJEB22509) | marine metagenome | biome: marine; feature: river plume; material: water | place: USA | collected 2010-08-07 | depth 0.5 m | reverse complement strand
GATTAGACAAAGATTACACAACAGATTTATCAATACAATTATGGGAGTTGTTACCAGATAGAATATTATCTCATTATTCAAAAATACAGGGCAAAGGCACATTTGATATATGCCACGAAATAGTAATCAATCAACGTGAATGGGTAGACCGAGTATTCACTGGAATATGGTCGTTGAATGATTTAATGCACGATGTAGAAGGAATAATAAGCAATGACGAGCATTTTGTTCCAAGAATTTAGATTAACTGATGAGACCTGATAGGTCGAAACGCTGTGAAGCGTCTTAATCTTAAAAATATTTATTATGAGTAACTTAGAAAAATTAGCACAGTATCACTACAACCAAGAGGACGAATCAACCATCTTGTTTGACCAACATGGAAGACCATATATCCAAGACAACGGAAAGATGATGCTGTCCAGAAAAACTTCTTACGAATATTCAATCCAAAACTAGAAGCTATGAAATTTACGAAAGAACAACTGGAGATTATCGCTTACTGCCTATCACTTTGCGAAAGTGACTTCGAGGGCAAAACTCAAGCACAAATGCACCAGATACTCGGTACGCTACAGCAGAAAGGTATCTGGGGAGACATCGAAGATTAACTGATGAGTCCTCACAGGACGAAACACCTGAACAATCAGGTGTCTTAATCTTAAAAATTAGAAATTATGAATGAAACACTTAAAAATGTTACTCTGATGTTCATCACGAACATGGGTAAGCGTTGGTGTCTGACCAGAAACTTCAACAACGAAGAACACCTAAGAAATTTTATTAATCGTATCGAAAGAACATTAAACTACACCTTCGATGAAATTTATTACTAATGAGAACAGAAATCAAAACAATTAACTTCTATAGAAGTACACTGGATGCAGTAAAATTGGCATCTTAGATTAATCTTAAAATTATTTATTATGACTACAAAAATTGAATTGAAAAGCGGTTTTTCTACTGGATATCTTCCAGAAGGAGTAACCTACAAGAACTACACGATGTTGGTAGCTATTGCCAACTACTCAGAGAATGGCTCCTGTGTGAGCACTGCAACTGGTCTTCTGGACGAAGACAATGACATAGCAAAGAAACGAGGACTTCTGGCTACTACTGGTGGCTTTATGTCAGCTGCAGCACGAGGTGACTTTGCGACTGCGTGGAACAGAGCAGATTACAAGAACAGACAAGCACTGCTGAAAGGACTTGAGAACTTAGAGATAGAGCTATGAAATACAAACAAGTATCCTTAGTCTTCATAACAGACCAAGGAAAGAAATGGCATCTCACCAGAGATTTTAATTCTAAACAGCACATAGGCAATTTTATTAACTCAATCGAAAGGAATAAGAACTATACCTGCGATGAAATCTATTACTCATGACAGAACTAAAAATTGAACACTTAACGGATGATACCCAATGGGATATGATGGACTACAAATGGAATGACCAAGTCGATAGCTTGAATGCTAAAGACTTAGGACTTCTTATGTACAAGCTAATCGAAAAGAATGTGACTCACAATGCAATGCAACGACATATGATGTATGACGTTTTATCAGCACTGGAAGAGCATATAGGTTAACTGATGAGACTTCAATAGTCGAAACTGCCGAAAGGCAGTCTTAATCAGGCGAAAGCCACAAAAACTATTATTATGAATGCTATTATCAACGAATTCAAAAACTCTCAATCTGTATCTGACAAAATCGGCTTTGCTCTATCTGGAGTGCTGTTCGGTTTGGTCTGTGTTACACTGCCTTTCCTAGTGGCTAACCTCATCATGCATGGTGGAGCAAGCCACTTCGGGATATTAGGTTAACTGATGAGACCTTACAGGTCGAAACCACCTTCACAGGTGGTCTTAATCTTAAAATTAAACATTATGAACTACGAAAGTAAATTAAAAAAAGTACAAGACCATTTCAAAATTAAATTGACTGATGACTACAATAAACCAGACTATGCAATTTATAGCCAGAGCACTGCTGATGGTTATGAGGTCTTCGTGGCACATGAGCCAGATACACAATTGAATATTGAGGACGATGTTTTCTACTATGACAGCGACCTGTCTGAGCGACTCGAAGAGGTTATAAGAGACTATGGGCATGAGACTGGTGAAGAGTATATCATATACGTTGATGACCTTGATTACGAGTGGATTGAGTACGCTATTGATGAGCTACTCGAGAAAATTGAAGATTAACTGATGAGACTTCAATAGTCGAAACCACCTTCACAGGTGGTCTTAATCATTAAAAATTATTTATTATGAGACAATTTGAAATCTTAAGAGAAAAAATTACATCACGAGGTGGTGGGATTGAAATTAGCCTAACTCCGTTTGGCTATGATGACCAGAAGATGACAACCTATTGCAACTACCTTGGGGGTGGGATGCTTGGTAGCATCCAGAACGACTGCACCATACACAACTGGCAAGGTAATCCAGAGCTAACAAAGGTAGCTGTAGAGTTAAGCCAGATGTTTGCAAACTTAATCAATGTAGAATATTCCTTTAACCAGAGCCTTCCAGAGTCGGCTTATTAAAAATTATAATTATGAAAGACAACAAATTAATCGCAGAATTTATGGGAGTAAAATCCTATGAAGCTTCTGGTTACACTAATTTTGTGTACTCAGAGGACAACCACAGAACAGAAGTAGACCTTTCCTATCACGATTCATGGGATTGGCTAATGCCAGTAGCAGAAAAATGTTTAACTACAGATGAGCCTACAGATGGTCATCATTACTTTATAAATGATGCATTACTAACTTGCAACATAGATGTAGTATACGACAGAGTAGTAGAATTTATAAAAGATATCAACAAGAGATTAACTGATGAGACTTAAGTAGTCGAAACCGCAGAGATGCGGTCTTAATCATTAAAAAACATCATTATGAAACACACAAAAGAAATTAACGGAATCACTTACGACATCTTGAGTCGTGGGTGGGAAACCAGTAGAGCATGGGGACACAAGTCTGAACTCTATGCTAATGGAAACTTTATTGGCGAAGCCAAAGTGAGATACTACAACAGAACATGGGAGTCCTACAGGTTTAGGTCGTGCATGCAGAAGTTAGTAGGTGATTTTATTGAAGACAGAGAGAGAACTTATCTTCGTGCCTACAAGGAAAGCAATGGGATAAAACGACTGACTGCCGACATGAAGCGTAAAGCACTAGCTAAAGCAGATAACCCAGTGGGGAATTTATACGAACTTTATAAAACAATTTAACATGAAAGCAAACCACAAAGCACAGAAACTGATAGCAGAATATTTTAAAATCAACAATGAGCATCCAGATGATGAGAACTTTGATTGGAACTACTATGACATCCTAGGGTATCAAGAAACTCTGGACGAGAGTCCAGTGGAAGATGCATTTGATATAGAGGATATTGAACATCTTCAGATGCGTGTAAAATACCTACGCATGTACCATGAAGCCAAAGAAAGACTGGAAGAGTTTAGCCACGTGTACGCTTAAGATTAACTGACGAGGATTCAGTATCCGAAACAGCTGTGCAATCTATTTGCATAGCTGTCTTAATCATTAAATTATTTATTATGAAAGTAAAAATTTTACAGCGAAATGTATACTACAAAGTAGCGACAATCGAAATCGAAATACCAGATTCTGTTGATGAGTTTGATGTACAAGACTACGTGAATGAACACGAAGAGTTATGGGTTGAGCAACTCGAAGACCAGATGAGAGCCACTGACTATGAGCATGGTTTTGGAATGGACACTGACTATAACTGGACAGACAAAGACCAACCATGTGAGTACAGATACGAAGTAGACAAGATAGGAGGACACTTATGAAAATTAAACAGCACAAAATTCTGCCCTCTGGACTACACGCAATCATAGACCAGACAAACAGAGTACATATCTACACAGAGTTAGAATACCAACAGCTAACGTGGTGGCAGAAAATTAAATTAGAGAATGGTTGGAAGTAAATTTATTATGCATGCATAGTATATTTGCACATGTCTAAATTAAGTTTTATATTTGTCTAACTTTAGATTAACTGATGAGACTTTAGTAGTCGAAAGGGTAGGAGTTTTCCTACTCTCTTAATCAGGCGAAAGCCACAAAATTTATTTTATTATGAGTATAGATGCAATGAAGATGTTCATGCTCCTTGGAGACATGACCAACGAAAACAGCACCTTGGCAGACAAGGTAGCTTACAAACAGCGTATAGCGTTTGCAACAATGCGTAATGCTGTTCCAGACTGGCAACCACCAAGCAACTGGGACACACTTTCAGACGAGGTAAAGATGGAACGTTTAACTAAACTAACTGAGGTATGAGCACAGAAGAAACCTTAGTGGAATACCTTAAAGCAAGGATAAATGCACTTGAAATTGAGTTAGAAAAAGATGGGGATGAGTTAGTCAAAACTAAACTAGACCTAATAGATGCAAGAAAAGAAATAGAATCACTTAAAAAAAATAATTATGCCTAATCACGTATATCATTCAATTACAGCAAGTACCGAAGAGGGTACAGAGATACTAAAAGCAATGGCAAAGCATTCACATGGACTGTGTGGATACCTTGAGCCTATGCCAGAAGATTTAAGTGGAACAACTAGTCCACAAAGAATCCCAGAGCACATGACTCTAAACGAACAGAACGACTTAATAGATAAGTATGGCTATTCAGATTGGTACTCATGGGCACGTGCTAAGTGGGGAACTAAATGGGGTTGCTATGACAATGAAATGGATGGAGACAATTACACTTTTACTACCGCATGGGGAACATTTAATAATAATATCCTTGCAATGCTTTTAAAGGTCATCCCATCATTACAGATGACTTGGGAAGAAGAGCAAGGGTATGGAGAGGATATGGAGTTTAAAGATGGAGAGCAAACATATTATCTAGAGTGGACTTATCCTTCATGGTCAGAGCCTATAGAACACGAGGCAGAAGATTTTTACTTCCTTGAGTCAGAACACACAAATCCTATGGGCACGTTCCCTTCTGGGTACTATGTAGACCAAGACTTTCACAATCCAATAAAGGATGAGGATTTAATTAAAAAATTAAATGAACTATCCTTGGACGAGAGATAACTAATCACTATATTTACAATTCATTAAACACTAAAATTATGGGAAAAACCAAAGAACTGCTTGCAGACATGCAAGAGCAAGAAAGAGACCTTATTGATGCAGATAGCAGCTATGAAATTTGGCTATCAAAGGTCACTCAACATCAAAAATCTTTAACAAGAACAACACAGGCACTCGATGATATATTCGAGGGCTTTGCCATGGCTATAAAGTATGGTCAGGATGAATCTAAAAAAACTCAACTAAATGCACTATCCAATTTTTAGTAAGTACGTATCACATGTATGTGATGCATACTCAATAAGTCCAGATGATTTATTTGCCAAGAGTAAACGTAGAGATATAGTAGATGCTAGACAGCTACTATATTTTCTTTGCTCTGAGTTACCTATGAGAATACGTTATATCCAACAATACATGGAAGAGAACGGATACAAAGTAGGTCATTCAACAATCATACATGGGGTAAAACAGATAAAGGAAAAGAAAGAAAACGATTCTGTTTTTAACAGAGAAAGCAATCGTATTAGATTAACATCAATAACATCTAGCAATGTATAACTCTTTGAGCACTGTATTCGAGGAAGCTTATACAGATAAACTAGCAGCTAATCTCGATGGAGTTGGGTATGAAGCAAGAATGCTTTATGGCTGTAAGATTAGTAGAGACAATGAGTCTGGAAAAATTCACATACAGAACTGTGCCCTTGGTGGAGACATGTATAATAATATAGACAACGAAGACGAGTGGAAGTTTGTGGATAAAGGATGGAGATACGGAGTGTATAGCCTATGTATTAAAACTTACTTACTTAAGCTAGATAGGATTGAAGAGAGGGTTAAGCTAGAGATGAACAGTAAACAGAATCCAAAGCAAATCCAACACCTAAAGACTAATAGAGACAGAATATTAAAGAAGTATAACACAATAAACAATAAATTAAAAACGCTAAATTATGAGTAATTCAAAATCAGTTTTCGAGACATTGAACTCTATCAATGTAAATGACAAAGTAGAAAAAAAGAACAACCTAACCTACCTATCATGGGCATGGGCATGGGCAGAGGTAAAGAAAAACTACCCTACTGCAACCTACACAATCTATGAGAACGTAGATGGAATGTTCTACCACACAGATGGAAAGTCTGCATGGGTAAAAACAGGTGTAACTATTGAGGGTATAGAGCATATCGAATACCTGCCTGTAATGGACTTCAGAAACAATTCAATACCTCTTGATAAACTTTCTTCTGTAGATGTAAACAAAACTATTCAGCGTAGCTTAACGAAAGCTATTGCAAGACAAGGACTTGGTCTTTATGTATATGCTGGAGAGGATTTACCTAATGGAGAGTCAAAGGAAGTAGCTAAAAAGCCAGCACCTAAGAAGCCATTGCCTAAAAAAACAAAAATTGAATTAAATATAGGAGATGATAACTGGGTTAAGGTTTTAAAGTATGTAGCTGCTAACAAGTCTAAGGGAATAAGAGTGGTTGGCGAAGAGCTAAAAACTAAGTATGCTATGACTGAAAATGTTAAAAAAGAAATCGCTAAATCAATATAGATATGAAAGACATAATCAAACTACTACAAGACGATAGAGAATACTATGATGGGGTTGGAAAGAATTATCTTTCTAACTCCAATATAGGAGACCTTTTAAAGAATCCTAAGAATTTTAACAAGAAGCAAGAGGACAACAAAAATTTTCTTGTTGGAAGATACTTCCATCAGTTAATACTAGAGCCAGAGAAAGCTGCTGCAACACCTCACGTTGACTTAGCAACTCGTAGAGGCAAGTCATACGATGCTTTCTTAGAAGAAAACAACCTAACCATGGGACTGCTTACAAAGGAAAAGATAATGCTAGAAAACCTAGTAGAAAGCATGCTAAACGTAGAAGACTTTAGGGCTTTGATTCAAGAAGAAGGAGTTCAGTACGAAGTGCCTATGGTAAAAGAGATACATGGAGAGATGTGGAAAGGTAAAGCTGACATTGTAGGAAGCGAACACCTTATTGACATCAAGACCACAGGTTCAATTGAAAAATTTAAGTGGAGCGTTAGAGATTATAACTATGACAGTCAGGCATATATCTACCAGCAGCTATTCAATAAGCCTTTAGTTTTTCTTGTTGTAGATAAAACATCTAAGATGCTTGGGATGTATCCTGTAAGTAACGAAAGTCTTGCTAGAGGGGAAGAGAAGGTTGTCAAGGCTATAGAACAATATCGAAAGTTTTATGGGGACAATCCTAGCGAAGACATAAACCAATTCTATTACTATGAAGAGGTTTAGTAATTATATAAAGGAAGTGCTTAGTAGTAAACAAAATAGGCGTGTAATGTGGTTTGAAGTTCCGATGTACTGCACGACACGTCAAGGTAAGGATGACATTATCCTTACAATAATAGAAACATTGGAGCAAAAAATTAAAGTAAATAAATTATGAGTTATTCAAACACCAAAGAAGAAATTGTATTCGCAGACGGATTCAAATTTAGAAAGAAACATCCTAATCAAAAAGATTTTGTTCTAGGAAGTTTAAGTATCAAAGTAGACGATGCTATTGAATTTTTAAAAACCAACCAAAAAAATGGATGGGTTAATGTAGGTATCAAAGAAAGTCAGGCAGGTAATCCTTACATGTTTGTTGATAACTTTGAGCCAAAGCCACGTAACGGAGTAGACACAGCTCCTAATCAAGCACCTGTACAGGAGTCAGACGTGCCATTTTAATTAAATATGGGGTGTGTAACAGCACCCCTTTTTTATACCATGAAAAAAATAGAAAAAATAATAGTGTGGCTAATCATAGGAATGATTTCCTTCATGGTAGCACGCACAATAATAAGATTAGTGTTAGGTTTTTTTAATATATAGGACTATTTGTTTAATATATTTATTTATATTTACTTCCTATATGTAGCTTAAAAGTTAACATTCTTAACACAACTACTGATAATCAGTCAGTTAGGTAACACAAAGTCGACACAAAGTCGACACAATTAAATCGAACACAGCATGACAGCAAAAGAAATCACAATTTTTCAGAACATTAAAGAGACCTCAACTCCTTTCTTTAGGAGTGTAGATTTTATTCTTGATAGGATAAAAGGTGGGGCTACCAAGGACTTGGTAAAAAGAATACGAACCGAGAAAGATAAGTCACAAAGAAATGAACTTAAAAAGAACCTACCAGCAATTTGTTTTTCTGGCACATTCAATAAACGTAACGATGCATCCATCATAGAGCACTCTGGTTTTATCTGTTTGGATTTTGATGGTTACGAAAATAATAAGGAGTTATTAACAGACAAGGAGAAGCTTACTAGAAGTAATTATGTATACTCAGTATTTATTTCACCCTCTGGTAAGGGGTTAAAGGCACTGATTAAGATACCTCAAGATGTGGATAATCATGTAAACTATTTCAATAGCCTAGAGGTACACTTCAATAACTCTCACTTCGATACAACGTGTAAAAATATATCCAGAGTTTGTTATGAATCATATGACCCTTTGATTTATGTAAACAAGAACTCTAGTATATGGGAAGAGATAAAAGAAAAAGAATACACTGAGGTTAATGCAAGGCTAGATATTCCAACCATACCAATCACAGATGAGAATAAAATCGTAGAGATACTAGTCAAGTGGTGGGTAAAGAAGTATCCAATGAATGAGGGACAAAGGAATAACAACTGCTACGTTTTAGCTGCTGCCTTTAATGATTTTGGTATAAACAAATCATTAGCTGGGTACGTTCTTCAAAACTATAGAACCGAAGACTTTACAGACAGAGAAATAAATCAAACCATTGACTCTGCCTATGCTCAATCACAAAACTTTGGCACAAAGTATTATGAGGATGAGGAGAGAGTAAATAATATAAGGGTTAAGCTTAGAAGAGGAGCTTCAAAAAAAGAAATCAAGAGTCAGCTAGAAGATAGTCATATTGAATCTAACGTAATTGAAGCCGTACTTAATAGAGTTGAAGAAGAAAATAAACAAAAACAATTCTGGACAAAGTCAGATAAGGGAGTCATAAAGATAGTACACATTCTATTCAAAACATTCCTTGAAGACAATGGCTTCTATAAATTTTCTCCAGAGGGAGGAAGAAACTATGTGTTTGTAAAGGTTACTAATAACTTAGTAGACCACACAGACGAGAAGCAGATAAAGGATTTTGTTTTAAACACTGTGATAGAGCTAGACGATGCTTCAATTTACAATCACTTTGCAGACCAAGTAAGATACTTTAGAGAGGATTTCCTGACACTTCTATCTACGATTGACATCTACTTTGTTGAGGATAATAAAAGTACCTCATACCTTTATTATAACAACTGTGCTATTAAGGTTACTAAGGAAGGTGTAGAGGTTATAGACTACATAGACCTTAATGGTTTTGTCTGGAAAGACCACGTGATAGATAGAGCGTTTAATAAATGTGAGATAGGAGACTGTGATTACAAACAGTTTATTCAAAATATTTGTGCTGCAGATGATGGTAGAATAAAATCTATGGAATCTACAATAGGATATCTCATGCATGGATATAAGAATCTTTCTTACAGCCCAGCGATTATACTAAACGATGAGGTTATATCAGACAATCCTGAAGGTGGTACAGGGAAAGGATTGTTTATGAACGCACTTCAGAAAATGAAGAAGGTTGTTACTATAGACGGAAAGTCTTTTACATTTGAAAGGTCATTCGCTTATCAGTTAGTATCAGCAGATACTCAGATACTTGTATTTGACGATGTAAAAAAAGGCTTTGACTTTGAGCGATTATTTTCTGTAGTAACAGAAGGATTAACTTTGGAAAAGAAAAACAAGGATGCAATTAAGATACCTTTTAGTAAGTCCCCTAAGATTGCAATAACAACTAACTACGCTATAAAAGGTGCAGGTAATTCTTTTGCTAGACGTAAATGGGAATTAGAACTACACCAGCACTACAATAAAAACTACACGCCAATAGATGAGTTTGGTAAGCTAATGTTTGGAGACTGGAATGATGAAGACTGGTGCAAGTTTGATAACTATATGGTTGGATGTATGATGTCTTATTTAAAAACAGGATTAATCAAAAGTAAGTTTGTAAATCTAAAAATTAGACAACTATCAGCAGAGTCATCGCATGATTTCATTGAGTGGTTAGGATTAATTGAAGGTAGTGAAGCAAGTATGGTTATAAGAGTTGACTCACGACTACACACAAACACTATGTATATTGATTTCATTTCTGAGTATCCAGACTACGGACCTAAGTCTAGGTTGTCTATCTCTCAGGTTAAGTTTAACAAATGGCTAACTGCTTACGCTGTTTATAAGACTGGAGCACAGCCAGAGAAAGGAAGAGATGCTTCAGGAAGATGGATGAGGTTGAAAAGACCAGACGAGGTTAACGTTCAAACAACTTTAATATAATGAATATGGAATTTGAAGAGTATTTATCAGACGATGAAGAGCTTCACATGGCTTACTTAAATTCTTACGATGTAATTGTTATGGGTGCTGACATTAAAAGTATAATAGATTCTGACATATATATGTTTGTGCATGACCCATCATATCCTTACGAAAAAGAAGATGTTTTGTTATTGCTTAGATATTTTGAAGAGATAGAGGAGTATGAGAGGTGTATAATAATTAAAAAATTCTACGATGAGAGTTACCTTTAGAGATTATCAACAGAAAATTATAGACAAAGGTTCGGAAATAATCCGAACTAAAGGCTTCCTTTATCTTGCAATGGAGGTAAGAACAGGAAAGACCTTGACTAGTTTAGGTATAGCAGAGAAGGTTGGGTATGAGAATGTTCTTTTTCTAACGAAGAAGAAAGCTATAAGCTCTATAGTAAGCGACAATGAAATGATGTGTCCTACTTCCTTCTCTCTGTTTGTAATAAACTATGAGAGTATCCATAAGCTACCTACTATTAAGTGGGATTTAATCATAGTGGATGAAGCCCATGGGATGGGAGCGTTTCCGAAGCCAAACAAAAGAGCAAGAGATGTAAAGAATCTCATAACGAAAACAGGTTGTGATATCTGTTTGTTGTCAGGAACACCAACACCTGAGTCGTACAGTCAGATGTACCACCAGGTGTATGGTATTCCAAAGAATCCTTTCCGACAGTACTCTAGTTTCTATAAATTTTGTCATGAGTATGTAGATGTTAAGGAGAGAAAGATTAATAGCATGTATATAAGAGACTATACCAGAGGTAAGGATGCTATCATTCAAAAGATGAAACCATACACTATATCTTATACTCAGAAGGAAGCAGGTTTTAAGGTTGATACAAGAGAGCATGTGCTAGAGTGTGAGATGAGTGAGTTAACCTATAAGCTAACTAAAAAGCTTCAAAAGGATTTGGTTGTGGAAGGAAACGAGGAAACAATTCTTGCAGATACACCAGTAAAACTTATGATGAAGCTCCACCAGATGTTTTCTGGAACTGTAAAATTTGAATCTGGCAAGTCAACGATACTGGACCTTAGTAAGGCACAGTTTATTCATGACAACTTTTGAGATGCGAAGATTGGAATCTTCTATAAGTTTAAGCAGGAACTAAAAGCTTTACAAGAAGTTTATGGAGATGATTTATGTACAGAGCTAGACGAGTTCAACAATACAGGTAAGACTATAGCTTTACAAATTGTGTCAGGGCGTGAGGGTATAAGCTTACGTAAGGCTGAAGCCCTTGTCTATTACAACATAGACTTCTCTGCCACCAGCTACTGGCAGTCACGAGACAGGATGACAACTAAAGAAAGACTAGAGTCAGATGTGTATTGGGTATTTGCTAGGGGTGGTATAGAAAAACAGATATACAAAGCGGTAACCAAGAAGAAAGACTATACCTTGCGTCACTTTAAAAAAGATTTATTAACTTTAAATTAAATACATGAAAACACTTAAAAAAATATGGAATTATCTAATCTGGTTAGAAGAACAGCGAATGAATGCTGCAATCAAATCAGCAAGTGCTGGACCTTTACTGTAAATGAATTTTAACAACGACTTCAGATATGACCTTGAGGTAGGCAAGGAAGGTGAACGTATCGTTGACTCTTTATTTAAAGATAAACTGGTTGAGGTGAAAAGGGATAGCTGGGTTTCTATATCAGGAAACATTGCTATTGAATATGAGAGTAGAGGTAAGCCATCAGGTATTGCTACAACAGAAGCAGACTACTGGATTATTATATTCTCTGGAGGATACCAAGACAAGGTGATGTATGTTTTTGAAACCGAACTACTCAAGGAAGTTTCTAGAAGATACTTTAAAAAAGGAAGTATCAAAGCAATGGGAGATAATAATACTTCAATG
>OBMK010002884.1_pt1 | contig 12479 bp, 5 predicted proteins | sample 1539081 | NCBI WGS metagenome assembly OBMK01 (sample SAMEA3355528, study PRJEB22509) | marine metagenome | biome: marine; feature: river plume; material: water | place: USA | collected 2010-08-07 | depth 0.5 m | reverse complement strand
CAGTTTCGACCCGGAATAAATAAAGAAACCACCTCGTTTACTAACGAAGGTGGTTGGTTTGATTGTGACAAGGTGCGTTTTAGATCGGGGCTTCCTGAAAAAATTGGAGGTTGGACAAGACTTGGCAACAATTCCTTTTTAGGTTCTGCTCGTTCGCTTCATCCTTGGAGTAGCTTGGAATTAGATAACTTTTTAGGGCTTGGGACAAACTCAAAATATTACATAGAGTCCGGGCAAGCTTACTACGATATAACCCCTGTTAGAAAAACAACCGCGGCAGGAGATGTTACGTTTTCTTCCAGTTCCGGAACCCCTGTCTTAACCGTTACAGATTCTGCGCACGGTGCCGCTGCGGGTGATTTTGTTACTTACACGGGTGCAACCAGCCTTGGAGGGAGCATAACCGCAGAAGTTCTTAATCAGGAGTACCGTATAGAAACTATTATAGATTCTGCCAGTTACACTATTAAAGCTCGAACGTTGGCCGACTTGTCTTCTATAACTGTTGATGGTCAATACACTCCAACTCTTGTCAATGCCGCCGGGGGAGACAGCGGGAACGGGGGGTCATCCGTAGTCGGGGCATATCAGGTAAACGTCGGTCTAGATACCACGGTACTCGGCACTGGGTGGGGCGCGGGAACGTGGGGGGGTGTTGGTTGGGGGTTATCCGCAACTCTAGGCGTTGAGAGTTTACTTCGAATTTGGACGCAGGACAATTTTGGGCAAGACCTTATATATAACGTGGAAGACGGGGGCATTTTTTACTGGTCGGCATCGTCAGGTTCCCCGTTAAATACTCGTGGCGTTGCTTTGAATACTCTTGCTGGAGCAAGTGGCGCTCCAACGGTTGCTAGAAAAGTAATTGTTTCAGATGTTGATAGGCATGTAATAGCTTTTGGCGCAGACCCTTTTAACGACATTGGAACGCAAGACCCTCTTCTTATTCGATTCTCAGATCAGGAAAACCCCGCGGATTGGACGCCTACTGCGACTAATACCGCAGGGGACCTTCGATTAGGCTCGGGGTCTCGCATTGTTACTGCGGTAGAAACGCGGCAGCAGATGTTGGTTTTTACGGACGTTTCGGTTCACGCCATGCAGTATGTTGGTCCTCCCTTCACGTTTGGCATTAACATGATTTCAGAAAACACCACCGTTCAAAGTGGGTCTTCTGTTTTAGCAATTGATGACGCTGTATATTGGATGGGTAAAAGTGAGTTTTACGCTTATAATGGCGGAATACAAAAACTTCCTTGCTCTGTTCGAGATTATGTCTTTTCCGACTTTAATTCTTCTCAATCCGAAAAAGTATTTGCCGCTTCAAACACGGCTTTTTCTGAAATATGGTGGTTCTACCCTTCAAAGGATTCTATAGACCTTGACCGCTATGTAGTGTTCAATTACGTCCAAAATATATGGTACGTTGGAACTTTAAGTAGAACAGCTTGGACGGACCGTGGAGTCAATGACTTGCCTATTGCTGCAAGTAATGACGGGTATTTATATACGCATGAAAACGGCTTTGATGACGGAAGCACCAACCCTCCTTCGCCCATAAACTCTTACGTTGAATCCAGTCAAGTGGACATTGGAGAAGGGGACAGATTTCTTTTTGTAAACAGACTTATTCCCGACATGACTTTCAGAAACTCTACCGCTTCGGGACCTACGGTTGATTTTACTTTAAAGACTCGAAACGCCCCCGGAGGAAGTTTTTTGCAAGAAAGCTCTAGGGTAATTGAAAAAAGCACTTCAGTCCCTGTGGAACAATTTACTCAAGATGTTCATGTAAGACTTAGGGGTCGTTCTATCGCAATAAAAATTGAAAACGATACTACGGGTGTTGGGTGGCGACTGGGCTCTCCTCGAATTGATATTCGTCCAGATGGGAGAAAATAATGGCCCGTCTTAATGCAATACCGTATTTTCCTAATGCTCCTCAGCAATATGACCAAAAATACATTGCGGAAGTTGTTCGGGCGTTTTCTGTATTTGTTCAACAAAACCAAACTGCGGGAGAAGGACGAAACACTTTCACAGTTTTTACGGCCTTAAAAACAGATGATTTTGGGCTAGAAGACGGGGCGGTGTTTCAACAGAATGGGTTTTTAAAAGTGTCCTTAAAGAACGCTCCTCACGTTAGAGGATTAAATGGAACAGGCCAAGTAGGCCCAGTAACGGTAGTAACTCCATGATTAAAAAATCTGATTGCAAACATGAGGGCGTTCTTAGCTCCCAAAACGCTAACATTTGCCCAAAATGCGGACAAAGCTGGACGGAAACTGAAAGGCGTAGTATAAGCGTTTCAGTAACTGCTCCAAAAGCTATGAAGGGCGATACAAAATGAGCCAACAAATGGTACTCCCGGACGGCGGTTTAGCCTCTTTCTTATTGTCTAACATGGATGAGTTTGACGATAGTCGGCTTGCCTTTGGAAGACAGAACGGCATTAATTCAATCCGCGAAACTGCGGAAAAGATGGCCCGTATGGGTCGTAACGGAGACGTTCATGTAGGGCACTTGGAACACGGGGAGGGCGTTGTTCCTCGTCAGGTCCGAGAGAACAATCCTGAATTAGTCCGAGCGATTGACTCTGCTATTGCGGCCGAAGGCGCGGACCCCAGCGCATATGTTGTCGGTAGCGATACAAACTCTATAAATCCTTATACGGGACAGAGGGAGTTTTTTTTAAAGAAGCTTATTAAAGGCATTAAAAATATATTTAAAAAAATTGCGCCCATCGTCGTACCGTTTGCATTAAATCTTATTGCACCGGGTCTGGGGACAGTTGCCTCTGGTTTTATAGGGGGAGGTATTACGGCACTTGCTCAAGGAGCGAGTTTTAAAGACGCTATAAAAGCGGGGCTTGTTGGAGGTGCTATAGGCGGAATTACTTCGGGTATGCAGGGTGTTATGAGCGCTAAGTCCGGAACTTTTACTGAAAAGTTTAAACAAGGGCTTAAATCAGGCGCGGGAATAGATACAAAGAATCTCTTTGGACAAAAGGGGGACCCTAGAAGTGTCATTGGTCGGCCTTTTGAAGCTTCGACGATAGACCCTAACGCAGCCCCGACCCTTGGCGACAAAGTAATGGATTTTGTCATGCCTAAACCTGCACCCACAAAAGACGCAATCTCGGCAGCGATGAAAGATTTAACATCACAAGGTGTCTCTCCTGATGTAGCTTTACAAGCAGCCACAAAACAGCTCACTCCGTCGTTTATGTCTAAATATGGCGGAACGATTGCGGCGGGAACGGGCGTGGCTTTAGCGGCTGGCGCATTTGATCCCATTCCAGCCGAAGAAATTGAAGACCCGTATGACGGGCCGTCTCCGGCAGAAGAGCGCCTTGCAGCGAACCCTGAACGTTATAAAGTTGGTCAACCCGGCGCACCAGAATATATTACTATAGCCGACACACTAAAACCCGCAAGCTATACCCCATATTATCAAGATTATTTGCCGCAACAATATGCCGCAAAAGGTGGGGAAATGTTCCCCCGCCGTAATGGGTACATTTCCGGTCCGGGCACAGAAACTTCGGACGATATTCCCGCCATGCTCTCTGATGGAGAGTTTGTAATGACCGCGAGAGCCGTGCGGGGGCTCGGTAATGGAAGCCGAAAGCAGGGGGTTCGTAAGATGTACGACATGATGCGATCTTTTGAAGGAGGAGCATTAGCGTAATGACTACCACTCAGCAAATTGTAACCAACCGCCAAGACCCCGCAATTGAGGCTTATCGCCTTGGTCTTTTAGACGACAGCCAACAATTTATTGCAAATCAAATTAAATCGGGGGTTACTCCTCCTGATTACCAAGTCGCAGGGCTTACTCCTTCGGAACAAGCGGCCGTTATGGCTTCTCAAGAAGGTGTGGGCTCGTATCAGCCTTACTTGAACCGTGGAATGGGGTCTCTGCAAGCGGCAGAAAACATGACGCTTGACGCCGCCAATCCGATGCAGACAGGCATTGATACGTTAGCTGACTCCGACGCCTTGTATGATCCAACAACATATAAAGATTATATGAATCCATATGAGGACTCGGCGGTTGCCTCGGCTCTCAGTGACATACAGCGGTCCGGCGACATAGCTCAACAAGGCGTCAAAGCCAATGCCATTCAAGCCGGGGCGTTTGGCGGCTCTCGTGGTGCAATCGCGGGGCAAGAACTACAAAGAAACATTTTGGACCAACAAGCGCGGACCGCGGCTCAAATGCGGGCGGCGGGTTACGGTCAGGCTCAACAGCTTGGAATGGGTGCTTTTGATTCGGCCAAGAACCGTCAGTTGTCTATGGCAAATACCTACGGGCAACTTGGTCAAGGGATCGGGCAACTTGGTAACCAGCTTGGTCAGATCGGCATTCAACAGGCGGGAGTTGGAGAAATGCGCTCCGGTCTTGGTTCTACGGACATTCAGAACCTTATGGCTACAGGAGCTACTGAAAGAGGTGTTCAGCAAGCTGGATTGGACGCTACTCGTCTATCGAATTTGCAGAGATACACTCAGCCTTATCAACAATATGGTTTTCTTTCAGACATATACTCTGGAACGCCTTCGGGGTCATCTACGCTAACGGCGTCTTCCATGCCCCAAGTTTCACCTTTCCAATCCGCGCTTGGTTTGGGAATAGCAGGATTAAGTGCGGCCAGTGGCGCAAATAGAGCGGGGTTATTTTAAGATGCCGAATGTAATGAACCGAGTTCTGTTTCGACAAATGGGCGGTCCCGCTCAACCTATGCCCCAAGACATGATGCCTCCTGCCCCGGCTCCTGCCCCGGCTCCTGCCCCGGCTATGGAGCAACAGGTTCAAGGCGCAGAATCAATGGGTCAAGAAATAGGTGCAAAAAAAGCTGCGGAAATGATTGGTACAATCGATGCGGCGGAGGATTATCAAACTCTGATTGACGGAATTAGAGGCAACTCAATGCCTTTAGAGGCGCGTTATCAAGAGCTTGCGGGCCTTGTTGGGGAGCAAGACGCCATGTCAACCCCCGAGTCGGTGCTGGCTCTAACTCAGCCGACGATTATGATGACCGAGCAAGGAGCTATGGACAGCGGCATTGGCGAGTTAATGCAGGGAATTTCTGGTTCGGTTGACATGGAAGGTCCGATGGAAGAGGGCGTGGGCTCACTTATGGCAGCGGGGGCGGGCAACACACCACCCGCAAATTTTAGGAATGGCGGGCCTGTAGAGGTTCGTAAGTTTGGCGATGGTGGCGCTGCCGAAGTAGGGGATGTAAGCCCTTATTTTAAAAGCGCCATGCAGGCGCGTAGCAACATCTTAGGCACACCGGAAGAACGAGCAGCTTCTTTACAAGACGACCGAGACATGGCGCAAGCGCAGATGTTGTTTGACATTGCAGGCACGGCTTTGAATTTTGCGGGTAATACGCAGGGTGGCTCTATTGCGGAACGTTTGGCTAATGCGGCGGCTCAAACGCAACTGACCGACAAGATCGGAGCGCGGACCGCGGGCATATTGCAAGCTAAAAAAGGTCAAAAGTCGCAAGACCAGCAACTAGCACTTTCCGCGTTAGAGTCGGCAGAGAAACGTATGGAAGCTGACCGGGTAAGAGCGGGTCAGACAAGCTTGGCTAATTTAAAAGCGGCTAACGACCTGACAACGCTTTTAAGTCAACAATCTTTTACGAAAGGAGAGAACGAATCAGATAGAGAACATCGTCTGAGTATTGCAAACGCAAACATTGCTGCGCAAAAAGTTCTTCAAACGTCTGGGGCAGAAAACACTCTGGCGGAAATCGCCGCTCGTGGAGAAATACAAAAGGCTCTTCAAGTTAGTCAAAACGAGTTCACTAAACTTCTGCAAGATGATAAGTTTGACTTTACGCGACAGCAAGACAGCACGGGACGGGCTCATGCGGTATTCTTACAGGGCAGGGCTGCGGAAAACGCGCAAAAGTTGGAAGCCTTGCGATTTGATAACTCCTTAGAATCATTGGCTTTGCAGGATCAATATCGGAAAGAAAACGTTCGAATTGAGGCTGAAATTAGTTTGGATAACCGCCTTCAAGAAATGGGTGCAGCCAACGGTTATGACATTGCTAAAGCGGCGAAAGGTCAAGAGTATGCTATGGCTCTGCAATCCTCCGCAAACGGCTTTGCTACAGTGCGTCAAGAGGATCAACAAGCTCACGATCTTGCTAAACAAGCTCTTGCTAATGCTGCGGCGGAGAAATCTCAGCTTACTGCAATAGGAGCGCAACGTGCGCTTCAAACGCTTTCACAAAATTTCCAAGGAACCGAAGCTGAAAAAGCTCGCGCCTTTGAAAAAGCGTACAAGATGATAGATAATGCCTTTAAAATAGAAGAGCTTTCTATTAGTCAGGGTAAACTAGAGCTTGGACAAGCTCAATTAGCCGTTGATGCTGCTTACAAACAGGGCCAATTGGCTGTGGCTGAGGCTGAAGCAAATGCGGTTAAGATCGGAAGCGATTCTCTAACCAATCAAATTCAATACATCACAGATGAGGCGCGGTTAAACTCCTACGCCAATGGGTCTATGGAAAATCCCGCAGAGTTTGAAACGGCTGTATTAAACTACCTAGCTGCGGCTCCAGTATTTAACTCCTCCCTTGGTGTAAACGAGCCGATTGCTGCGGAATTGCCTGCAAGTGTCTTAAACAAAATTAGAACAGGTAACCCGGACTTTTACAAAAAGATAGTTCCAGTAGAGCCGCCGAGAGAAAGTACTTACTTTAATCCAGAAGGGGAAACTTCCGGTGATAAGGTGCTTTTTTTAAGAGACGCTAAAAAAGAAATCTTAAATCCAAATGGCTCGGTAGCGTTTGACTCACCTGTTTGGGCCAACGCCACTACGGACATCTACAACCCGGAAATAGACTATACTCAAGCTATCGGTTTCAGTAGAGTCGTCCCCGGATTTCAGAAAGGCGTTGCCGAAGGGTTTGCCGAGCTTCGTGGCGGTCTTCCCGCAGGGAGAACTCCAGCGGAAGCTAAAAACTTAACGGAAGCGTCGGCGACCCTAGATAGCTTTGCAACGGCCTTGTTACAGTTTAAAACAGATGTGAGTGACGACAGGGTTTTAAAGTTTGTTCAAGAAAAAATTGAAGAAACTGTAAAAGACATTCGGTCAGGCGGATTTCTTCTTAAAACAGACGCCGATGCTCGTGCAACATTAAAAGCTCTTAAAAATGACTTTTCACAATCTCTTCGTGCAAGTGCCATGCTTTTACCGGAGTATGGGGGTAGTGCGCCTATGACTGCGAGTCAAACCCTTAAAGAAACCACCCGAATGAACAAGCTTAAACTTATATTAAATGAGATAATCAAGTTCGAAGAAGGCTTTGCTGATCCTCCGAAGATTCCGGGCGTTGGTGGTAACGACATTCCGGTTACAGACGGGTCGGTAGCCGCGACTCAAGATTTTCTTGAGAGTTTGGTCAGAAAAGGAGGGTCGAACAATGTCGGAGAATGATCTTGAAGTAGGCATATCCCCTTCCTCCCAAGTTGGCGGTGTTATTTTTAAATTTACAAAAGACACGTTCAAAGAGGCTATTGATACTTATGGCCCAGAAAATCTGGCGAAAACTTTGTCTATTAGAGCGGGGAATAGTGTTCCGTCTGAACTCTCGTTCACTTTAGAGTCTTTGAGAACGGGGGATGCTAAAATAGCCCCCATTTTAGACATGTTCCCTGTAACTAAAGAGATGAGTTTAGAAGAACGGAAAGAATATTTTAAGAACCCTGAAGCTGCGTTGGCGCTTTTTTCCAATATGGAAGACTTTGGGATGTACGATGCAAACGTCACCTCTTACTCCGGATTAGAGTCTATCGTAGACGCTGCCGCTCGAATGGTGCCGTCGGGCCTTTTGGCGAGCGAAGGACTTAAAAAAGGGGCACAAATTACCTCTAAGGTCTTAAAAAACGTAAAACCTAAAACTCCCGCAGGATTGATGCTCAAAGCAGGGGGTTACGGTTTAGGGGCGCTTACTGGCGCGGGCATAGGTTACGAAGTTGGTCAAGAGATATCAGACTATACGTTTGGAGACCCATTGCCTATTGCGCCTTCTCTAATGGCTTACAACAACTTTGGAGAAACAGCGGCTCTTTCGTTAAACCCTTCAGCTTTATCTCTATCTTTTCGTGGAACAAAAGACCCGAACTGGCTTGGTGCAAACGATTTTTTAAAGAATTATCGGCAAGTTACAAAAGGCCGTTGGCCCGGTTTAAACAACGCAGAAAAAATAACAGAAGCGGCTTCAGGCTTAGACCCTAAAGTATTTCAACAAGCTTTAAATTCTAGCCAAGGCCGACCTTTTGCTTTTGGAAGGCTTGGGTTTGACCCTTCTTTAGGTCCTAAAAGTGCTAGGTTTTTGGGAGCCGTAGAAACGGGCATTGGAACTATGTCCAAACGGGCTAATAGCAGAAGGGCTTCAACACTTCTTTTTGACGTAGGTGCCGGAACCGGAGCATCCATTGGGGCGTTTAGTGCTGAAAGTTTTTTCCCCGGTTCAGAATTGGCTAGATTTAGCATGGAGATGCTTGGGGCTGGGCTACCCGGACCCGTAATAGAGGGTGCGGTTAAAGGAGGCACGGCGGCGGCAGGCCGCATGAAAGACCTTTTCTTGCGCATGGTAAACGATGACGGTGTTGGCGACGTTAAAAGAAGAATTGGTATGCAGCGGATTCTTGAAGCTGTAACTTCAAACCCGGATTATACCGGGGACGATATGATAAACGTCTTCTTACAGCAGATTCAAGACGCTGATTTTGGCGATGAAAAAATACCTGTATCTCTTTTTTCTGCGTCTAAAAACAACAAGATAACTAAGATTTTACAACAAGTCGATTTAAACCTTGGCACCGTTTCTGACGAGTTAGAAGTTGCGACGGAAAAAGGTCGAGAGCAGTTTATTGCCAATGCTAAAGCTGCAATAATGGAGTTAAAGGCGCAAGGCGATCCTGAAGCGGTACAGCTTGCAGCCACTCTTCAAAAAGGCATTTTTGAAGAAAGCCTTCAAAATGAAATGACCTCAAAACTAAAAGTTTTTTATGATGCTTTAGATGCTGTTACTGGAGGTGATCCCGAAGCTATTCAAAAGTACAATGTGTCTGACATGCTTTTTAACCGTCTAAATACGTTTATGGACGATGTAAAAGATAGAGAAAACACACTCTGGGCAGATGTAGGAAACTACACTTTGAATAATTTTGATGAAGACAACCTTCCTAGTATGATGGGTATTTTTGATGTCCCGTATCAAGATGGGGGTCTTCGTTTTAACTCTGAAACAAATAAAGCTCAGTTTTGGGCCAACCTTCCTAAAGGAACTGCTGACGATTTAAAACTGGTGTTTAATTATTTCGGGCGAAATCTTGACGGTACACCCATTGGACAAGAAACAGGTGGTACAAGCACTTCTCAAATCAGTCCCGCTCTTTCGAAAGCTTACGATAGCTTTCAAGAAAAAGCGGACGAGTTACAGGGAACTCAACTGTTTGATGTACTTCGTCGTACAGAAGAAACAGCCGATGGTATTTCGGATGTAAATGAACGGATCAGGTATTTAAAAACAGAAGCCGACAACCTTCGTGAAGAAACCAGTAACGTTTCTCGGTCGGGCCTTGGAGACGGAACAGGCAACAGGTCTCGGTCGTTGGCAACGGCCTTTGATCGGTTAGCTCAAATAGAACTTCTTAAAAGCCGTGAAGTAAACACCACGCGCCTTTCCGCGGGAACGGTAGATGGCGAAGAGTTAGAAAACCCTCTGGGTGCTGAACGTCTCTATGAAATGAGGTCGGCTTTACTCGAAGCGTCAGCTAGTTTGAAAAAAAACCGAGACCCAAGGTCGGGTGGTCGAAGAACTGCAAAGAGCATGGATCGCATGGCCGAAGCAGTTTTAACCGATCTTTTGTCAGATGATACTGCAAGCGAGCCTTACAATTTAGCCCGAGCGTTTACTAAAGCCTCTAGAGATGTGACAGAAAGAAGTTTTCTTGGAGATTTTAAAGACGTAGACAGAAAAGGCCGTCCTATAGTAACCACAGAAAACGCTTTGGAGTATGTCTTTAAGCGCGGCGGATCGGATCAAGCTATTCGTCGTATGCAAGAGATGGACGACGCGCGGCAGTTTATTAGAAATGACATGGGGTTAGATGACGAAGCAGCAAGTCAACAAATTGGGGATATTGATGCCTCTATGCAGAGTGTGCTTCAATGGACTTTTAGCAACACCGTAGATGAGGTGGCCGACCCAAATGATCCAACTAAAACCATCCGAGTAATAAACCCGACTAAGCTAAAAGCTTTTCGAGCGAAACCAGAAAATCAAGAGCTACTTGCTAGGTTTCCAACTATTGCGCGAGAGTTAGGAAACTCGGAGTCCGCGCAATTCATGTACAACACTTTAAAAGACGACGCGGCTCTTTTTAATACAAGCGACAATGTTAAGGCTTTAGAAGCGGTTATTGCAACTGGAGAAAAACCCGGTTTAATTGCTGCAAACGCAATTAATTCCTCTCAACCTTTTCAAGAGCTAAAAAACATTATTAGCCTTGTAAAAAACAAGCAAAACGTATCAATATCTCCCGATGGAAACATTGATGTAAAAGTCACGCCTCGCGGAACAATCGAAAATGCGGATGGAGTAGAGTATACTCAAGAACAAGCCCTAAACGGGTTAAGGAGCGCAATTCTTACCTACGCCACCACTAAATCCGGAAACGAGGGTTTAAAATTCAACGCAAAAACAATGTTTGATACTTTGTTTACAAAGCTTCCTAACATGGACTCTAAAGATGCGTCTCTAGCTAAGTTTATGGAACAAGAAGGTTTAATGAGCCAAGAACAGATTGCAAATATGAAAACGGCTTTGAAACAAATGATTAATGTTGATGAAGCTTTTCAAAAAGGCAACCTTGAAGAGGTCTTGTTTAAAAACCCGACTAAAGCAAAGCTTCTTGCTGCCCGCGGTATGGGTGCAATAATGGGCTCCCGCGGACTTAATATGGTTAACGACATACTAGCAAAAATGGGTCTTGGCGGTGGAGGAAACTCTATGGGCGCTGGAATGGTTGTTGCTAGAGGTGGTGCCGAAAGCGCCCAAGACTTTTTCGTGGTGGCTCCGGAAGCTGCGATTAATAAAGGCATGATTGAAATCATGCAGGACCCTGATTTGTTCAGAGAGCTTACTCTAGAGATACAGAACAAAAAACAGTATCAGGCTAGTAATCGCGCTATAAACCAATTCTTTGCTAACATGGGAGTCGATCAATTCGGTAAACGTCAAAGCTTAATTACTCGCCCCATATTAATGGCTTCCCCAGATTATGAACCTTACCAAGAAGTCGAAAAAGAAGTCGAAGAAATAGTTGTCCCGACAGACTTTTCTCAGATGAGTGGGGCAGAAATAAGGTCTATGATTAGCCGAGGAGAAATTAAATCTCGTGAAGACCAAAAAAGAGCGCAAGAGGCCTTGCGTGGATTACCCTCCAACGACCAACAAGGCGCGGTAGCTCCCGCTCCGCGGCCCCCGGTCCAGAGACCTTCGCCTGTAGGACCTCCCACCACTCAGGCGTCGGCCGTACCTAGTCCTCCTCCAGACCCCGCGCCTGTTAACACGGGCCCGGTTGATAGGACTAGGTACGCTGCCCTATTCCCAAATGATTCAATTTCTAATATGATGCAGACACGTTCGATGTCCCAAGGCGGCATTGCAAGCTTAACGAGGTAGCTGAGATGATGATAGGTAACATTTTAGAAGGTCTTGGCGGTTTTTTAAACAACTCTTCAAACACAGGCATGGGTCAGATCGCGGATTTATCTGGTTTACAACGGCGATTTGAAAATGACTTGACTGGCAGTAGGTCTGAGCCTTATTCTCCCGTTCAGGGTGGGGGCATGGGCATGGGCCAAGGTCAGCCTTTGCAGCAATACGGTCAGTATTTAGACAATACTTATGACAATTTTGATGAAAGGCGTAATGCGTTTTTGAGCAATGTTCGCGAGCAAGAACAGCAGACGTTTGGACAAAATCAAAATCAATTTCAGCCATACGGGGGACAAGTTTTTGGAAACTTGCCGCCCACAATGGATCAACTTCAAGCGTCAGACTATGTAACAAACCAGAGGAATCAAGTTAATACGCAGCCTTTAAATTCCGTACAGGAACCAATTTTTCCTAGGTTTTTGACGGAGTTTAACGAAGGGGGGGCCGTTGCTGGTGGAATAGGTTCTTTAAACAGCCAAGTTCCTCGTCAGACTATGATTGGCGATGATCCCCACATGTTGGCGTACATTAATCCTCAAGAGGCTCAGTTGCTGAAGGATTTAGGCGGCACTGGTGAGCCGGGTCCGGGTGGTATTCCTGCTTATCGGCCTAGTGATTTTGCTGCTGAGAGGACTGGCACTGGCGCTTATTCTCATGCGACTGATAATGATGATAAACCGAGCCCTGCACCTACTCCCACGGTTATTAAGACTGGTACGAC
>OBMK010002880.1_pt1 | contig 12485 bp, 12 predicted proteins | sample 1539081 | NCBI WGS metagenome assembly OBMK01 (sample SAMEA3355528, study PRJEB22509) | marine metagenome | biome: marine; feature: river plume; material: water | place: USA | collected 2010-08-07 | depth 0.5 m | reverse complement strand
GAAGCAGATGGGCGGCGGTATTCTTTCCGGCGTTGCAAATGCTGTCATGTCACCAATTGATACCGCAAAGGGTGCTGTGCAAAGTGTCGGCCAGTCTATGGTTCGCGCTGGCAGAGGTGCCGACGCGTACTTGCCGGAAGGCGTTACGTTACAGAATGCCACCCCAGTTCAGATCCGAGCTGCCAACGATGCGTTTACAGCGGATATGCTTGGCGGTGTTGGTGTCGCTTTACCGGCTGTTGGCCCAGCGCTTAAAGGTGCAGGCGCTGCCGGTCGTTTGGCGGGGCGACTTGAAATAGATCCAAACGCTGTTGGCTCTATGGGCGGGAATATACGTCTCAAGAAGGCAACCAAGGGGGAACTTGACCCGCTTGGCTACCAAGGCACGAAGATGGATAAGTTTTTATCTGACGTGGAGATAGATCAGGTTGATCTGGGTGAAAACCTTCCGCGTGTAGCGCGTTCTTGGGAAGAGCTAGAGAATAAACTTGTTTTGCCATTTTATGGTGACCGCACCAGCCGTGGTATGTCCGTCAAAGGCGTTGACGACGTTGCGTTTGAAGATCCAGTTTACACTGAAGGCGGTGTGGACTTTATGCGTGGTCCGGCAGCTCAGTCCAACCGATCTATTTGGGCGTCCAATTCAAACATCGTAAAGCGTATTGCTGACCAGTCCGAAAAGGCCCGCGATACTTTTGAGGGTGAAGATGTTTATGGTGTGACAGGCTCTATGGCTCCAGACGCCAACGATTTTGCCACTATGACAGGCGCGGCTATGGCTGAGCTGGTAAAAGGGGCAAAGATAACCAAGAAAAGCGCTAAGCAGTTTGACGATATAATGAAGGTCATTGATCCGACGTTTGTTGGCGTAAAGTCTCCAAAACTTAGAGAGTGGGCCACTTCAGCGTCATCTCCAAACCGCAAGTCGTTTATACGGTTGATGGACACCGCCCCAGCGCAGGCAGCGGGTTTCCCAAGTCCGGCAAAAGCAAGATTAAGTGTAACAGACCCCACTCAGCGTGATATGGGCGCTGGAATGTTTGGCTTGGGTGCAAGCAAAATTGACGAAAGTTCGTCAATCTTGAGGGAAGGGCCGCCAGTTGGCAACTATCCACCAATGATGTTCCCTCATTCAACTTACAACACCCAAATCACCGGCGACTATTTTGGCACATTGCCACCAATCCCGCAGGGTCTTTTGTTCCGAGACGTTTATGATGCTATGGAAGGCAAGACCACTAAAGCTGGCCAGCCATTAAGCTCAGCGCACAAGACGCACGCCATTAAAACTAAAATGCCAGTTCAGCGGGTCACCCCAAATGTTCTTGAAGGCATTTTGGGTTATTTGGCTAATCAGGCCAATTGAGGGGGTAGGGGAACTCAATGTCGAGTAATTTGCATACTAGAGCGTCAAGCTCATCCACACCCTCTTCCTCCAAGCCAAGTTCTTTGGCTTTTAACGCAATAAGTTCCCTGACCAAATCTGGGTCTGATAAAGCATCTATCATGTTTCGCTCCTTTGACGCTGAGACTGCTACCATGATGCTACCGACATTTCAAGAAGGACGTTCCAATGGATAAATATGCAACAGAGATCTCTGATGATCTTGATGAAATGACGAACCCTGACCAGATGACGGATCAGGAGTTGCAGGGGATTGTCGGGAAAGAGATTGACGATTCGATCGACTACATCGACAACTGGGTTTCTCCAGTTCGCGCGACAGCCACGCAATATTATCGCGGTGAGCCGTTTGGTGATGAGGAGGAGGGTCGCAGCCAAGTTGTGAGCATGGACGTGCGTGATACCGTGCAGGCGATCATGCCATCCCTGATGCGTATCTTTCATGGCTCTGATCGGACGGTTGAGTATGTGCCGCAAGGCGCTGAAGACGTTGCATCTGCTAAGCAGGCCACAGAATACGCCAATTACATCGTAAACCGTGACAATAACGGCTTCTTGGAGATGCACAGCGCATTTATGGACGCCTTGGTTCGTAAGGTTGGCATCCTCAAGTGTTATTGGGAAGATAAGACTGACTTTGAAACGATCGAATACACCGGCGTTGATGACAACGCGCTGGCGGCACTTATGGCAGATCCAGACGCTGAAGTTGAGATCGATGTAAGTGAGCCTGTCGGCGAGGCCCAAATGGACCCCATGACCGGACAGATCATAATGCCGCCAATGGTTCACGATCTGCGCGTCACTTACACACGCCCAGATGGCCGTGTTAAGCTAGAGGCGTTGCCACCGGAAGAGTTCTTGATTTCACGCGAAGCTAAGTCTGTCGAGGACGCAGACTATGTTGCACACCGCCGCATCGTGACTGTGTCTGAGCTTGTAGCTATGGGCTACGACTACGATGAAGTTTACAGCCTGTCATCATCACACGACGACATGGACACTAATGTTGAGCGCAACACGCGTAACCCAGCTCTAAGCAATGACATGAACTCTCGCAGCGACGCCGCAATGCGCAAGGTTTTGTACGTTGAGAGCTACATCCGCGTTGATTTTGATGGCGACGGCATCGCTGAGCTTCGCAAAATTTGCACAGGTGGTGACGGTAACGTTATCTTGAACAACGAGCCATGCGCGATGGCTCCGTTTGCTACTATTTGCCCAGATCCAGAGCCACACGACTTTTTCGGCATGTCCGTCGCTGACACAGTCTTGGATATTCAGCGCATCAAGTCTGTCATCATGCGCAACACGCTAGACAGCCTTAGTTTGAGCATTCACCCACGCATTGCCGTGGTTGAGGGCATGGTCAACATGGACGATGTCATGAACACTGAGATGGGTGCGATTGTCCGTCAACGTGCCGCCGGCCAAGTGCAGCCGCTCACCACTCCATTTGTCGGCCAGCAAGCGTTTCCTGTCTTGCAGTATATGGACGAAATTAAAGAGGCACGCACTGGTATTTCAAAAGCGTCTATGGGTCTTGACGCTGGCGCGCTACAATCTAGCACGGCAACTGCCGTAGCAGCCACTATAAGCTCCGCACAGCAGCACATCGAGATGATTGCTAGAGTATTCGCGGAAACGGGTGTGAAGCGTCTGTATGAGCTTGTTTTGTACAACATCACCACGCACCAAGATAAGGCGCGCATGATCCGCCTGAATAACGATTTCGTCGAAATGGACCCACGCGTATGGAACTCTAACATGGATGTTTCCGTCAACGTGGCACTTGGCCGTGGATCTGATACTGAGCGGATGATGATGCTTCGCCAGATTGGCGAGATGCAGAAAGAGGCGATGTCCACAATGGGTCCACAGAACCCGCTGACCGACATCACCAAGTTGAGCAACACGCTTAAAGAGATGACTGTTCTAGCCGGCTTTAAGGATACCTCGCAATTCTGGGGCGACCCAGCGCAGTATCAGCCACCGCCAGAAGGTCCAAAAGAGCCAACTGTTGAAGAGCAGCTTGTGCAGGTTCAGATCCAGTCGATCCAAGCCGACATGCAGAAAAAAGCGGCAGAGCTAGATCTTGAACGCCAGAAGATGATGATGGAAGATGATCGTAAGCGTGATGAGCTTGAAGCAGACATACGCATGAAGGCGGCAGAGCTGGAAGCCAAGTATGGTACACAGCTCGACGTCGCTGAGATCAAGTCTGAAATGGCTATCAACCGAGAGGTAATGAAAGCGCAAGCGGACCTTATCACTGGAGCTATTAATGAAGACTAAGCATCAAATAATTGTAGACGGTGAGCAGGCCAAGCGCTTGCTCACCGATTCAGATTTGCTTCGGTTTCTTGAGGAAATAGAAGCGGATTGCTGGACCCAGTTCAAAGCAACTGGTGTCAGTGAAGCGGACACCCGTGAGGGTGTCTATATGAAGTTGTGTGGCGTGGACTTAGTGCGCCAATCGCTACGCAGCATGGTTGATAACGCTACTATTGAAAAAAGAAACCAAAAGTAGCATAATAGAGGAATAAGAGATGTCAGATAACAGCACCCCGCAAGGGACTGACCTGTACAGCGCTCAAAATGCAATCAAAAGTATGCTTACGCCCTCCGAGGATAACGTAGCGACAGATGATGCGCTCATGGCCGAAACCACGCAAGTGGAGGAAGCCGAAATGCCGGAAGATCAGGAGGTAGAATATGAAGCGCAAGCTGATAATTCTCCCGTTGAGGGATCAGAAAGCGATCTGGATGACGATGAATACGACGACAGCGACGGAGATGGACCTCTTGATTTATCCACGACAATAGATGTCGATGGTGAAGAGAAAACCATTGAGGAGCTGCGCAGCGGATTTCTTCGGCAAAAGGACTACACGCGCAAAACTCAAGAACTCGCAGAGGGCCGAAAGGTTCAAGAAGCCGAGTTTCAAGAGATGCAGCGTGAACGTGCTGAATATGCGCAACTACTGCCAGCAATGGCGCAGCGTATAAATCAGGCAGCGGAACAGGAGCCGGACTGGGATACTCTGTATGATGCAGACCCTACGATGGCAGCGAAGGCAGAACGTCAGTGGCGGAAGCAGCAAGACGAGCGCGTTGCTCAATTGCAGGCCGTCCAGACTGAGCAGCAGAGAATGCAGCAATTGGCGCTGGAACAACAGCAAAAAATGCAGCAGTCATATGTTGAACAGCAGCGTCAGGTTTTGCCCGAAATCATACCTGAGTGGCGTGACAATAAAGTCGCGGCTACGGAAGCAAACCAAATTAGGGACTTCCTACTCAAAGAAGGATTTTCGGATCAAGACGTTGGCGGGATGACAAATGCAACGCTTGTGAAATTAGCGAGGAAAGCGATGTTATATGATCGTGGAGAAACGCGTGCAAACGAGGTTAAAGCTAAACCTAAGAAGCCACGCGCCAAGACATTGAAGTCGGGTTCCAGAGCGTCACAGCCCAAACGAGCCTCACCAGCACAAGAAGCGCAAAACCGCGCACGTAAATCTGGCCGTGTTGTAGACGCAGCGGCTGCAATCAAAGCCTTGCTATAGGAGCAGTATACCATGACTATCATCGCAAACACATTCACGTCTTTTGACGCGAAAGGCATTCGCGAAAGCCTTGCCAACGTAATCGCAAACATCGCACCGGAAGAAACACCATTTCAGTCCAACGTCGGATCTGAAAATGTATCCAACACATTCTTTGAGTGGCAGACTGATTCACTCTCTGATGTAGACGTTACGCCAGTAATTGACGGCGACGATGTTTCCTCTTTTGATGCTACGACCTCAACAGTACGCATCGGCAACTACACGCAGATCCGCCGTCGCACTATGATTGTTGCTGACAACTTGAATGCTCAAGATCTTGCTGGCCGTAACGATGAAGTTGCGTACCAAATGGCTAAGCGCGGCAAAGAAATCAAGCGCGACTTGGAAACCATCTACACAGGCAACACAGCACGCTCCGCTGGCTCAGCATCTGCTGGTCGCGTAACTGCTGGCTTGGGTGCATGGGTTTCTACCAACGTCAACAAAGCTACTGACGGCACTAACCCAACTGCTGTTGACGGTTCTGACGCGCGTAACGACGGTACGCAGCGTGACTTCACAGAAGCCATGTTGAAAGACGTCATGCAGAAGGCATACACTGCGGGCGGCAACCCATCAGTTTTGATGGTTGGTCCATACAACAAAACAGTTGTGTCAGGCTTCGCGGGTATCGCGGCGCAGCGTTACCAAGCTCCAACAGATGGCCCAACAACCATCATCGGTGCTGCTGACGTGTATCTGAGCGACTTCGGCTCCTTGACTGTGGTTCCGAACCGCTTCAGCCGCGAGCGTGATGCTTGGTGCCTAGACACTGAGTATGCTTCAACTGCAACATTGCGCCCGATCCAATCTGTAGATCTTGCCAAGACAGGCGACGCAGAAAAGAAAATGCTAATTTGCGAAACCGGACTAAAGGTTTCCAATGAAGCGGCTCACGGTTTGATCGCCGACTTGAACGTATCATAAATATGGTGGGGCGGCTTCGGTCGCCCCATTCACTTGTGGAGGAAATATGAAAAGACTTTTTAGTCGCGACGAAGCGACAGGGATCAGCAAATATTGGCACGTCACTGGCGAAGGCGAATATGTTATTGAAACTGTGCAAGACAGCACAAAGATCATTGAAGCCAACAAGAGATCATACAACGATGTGACGGGAAAGTTTGGAAACCACGCAAAGGTAGCCAGCATTCCGCTTTCCGTGTATTATGAGCTAAAGAAGCAAGGTATTGCGGATGACCCAACGGCCTTAAAGAAATGGCTGAACCAGTCAGACAACCAAGCCTTTAGAACCCGAAGCGGAACACTTTGATGGCAATCACAACTTACGCAGAGCTGCAATCCAGCATAGCCAACTGGCTTAACCGTGATGACTTAACGGCGGTCATCCCTGATTTTATTACTCTGGCTGAAGCTCAAGTAAATCGAACTCTGCGTCACTGGCGCATGGAGAAGCGTGTTGAGACTACGCTTGATGAGCAATACGAGAACCTGCCAACTGATTTTCTTGAAATGCTTGAACTCAGTTTGAGTGATGGAACGTATTTGACGTTGGTGTCCACTGCTGACATGCAAAGCAAGAAGCAGGCAAGCAGCGCAGCAGGGAAGTCAAGATTTTACAGAATATCGTCTGACCAAATTGAAGTTTACCCAGTGCCGGACGCTGCAAGCACGCTGTCCATGCAATATTACGCCAAAACTCCAGCTTTATCCGACACCGATACATCAAACTGGATTTTAGAGTATGCACCTGACGTATATATTTACGGCGCACTTGTGCAGGCGGCTCCATACTTGGGCGACGACGCTCGTATACAAATTTGGGCTGGTTTATTTGGTTCATCACTTGAGGCTCTTAACTTGGATAGCATGAAGGCCAAGACTTCTGGCCCAATGAAGATGGGAGTTCCCAGATAATGGCCACAACTGAATGGGTGCAAAAAGCTGGTCAGACGTCAGACACTGAAACTGATAACGTTGAAGAAGGTGTTGCAGCGTCTGAAACTGAGTGGGTGCAAAAGGCGGGTCAGTCATCGGAGACTGATGTTGACAATATTACCACGCTTGTTGAGCAGGCTGAGACCGCTGAAGCAAATGCGTCGGCTTCTGAGACCGCAGCAGCTTCATCCGCAACGTCAGCAGCGTCCAGCGCGACCTCTGCGTCCACATCAGCCACTAGCGCCTCCACAAGCGCCTCTGCGGCTTCTACAAGCGCATCCGCTGCATCAGCCTCAGAGACTGCTGCTGGCACCTCTGAAACCAACTCCGCAGCGAGCGCATCTGCCGCATCTGCGTCTGCGACCAGTGCTGCTACGTCTGCCACAAATGCGGCCACGTCTGAAGCAAACGCTTCCACATCGGCAACCGCCGCGTCTACGTCCGCAACAAACGCTGCGACATCGGCCACAAGCGCAGAGACCGCTTACGACAACTTTGATGACCGCTACCTTGGAGACAAAGCGTCTGACCCAACTTTAGACAATGATGGCGACGCGCTCGTCACTGGTGCGCTGTATTACAACACAACTTCTGATACGATGAAGGTGTACAATGGCTCTGCTTGGCAGGACGTTGCTCCAGTTGCAACTAGCTTGACTGTTTCACAGATTAGCGACCTAACGGCGACTGCAACTGAGTTGAATTATTCGGGCGGTGTGACATCTGCTATCCAAACACAGCTTGACGCAAAAGGTACAGGTACGGTTTCGTCTCTATCTGACCTAAGTGTGACAGCTAGTGCTACAGAATTGAACAGAAATAGTGTCACCACAGTTGGAACTGTTGAAGCATCCAAGGTTGTCACTTCTGATGCAAGTAACACTGTTAGGTTTGGTGACAATGGCAAAGCCATCTTCGGCGATGGGTCTGACCTACGGATTTACCACGATGGTTCTAATAGCTACATTCAAGATGCTGGAGTAGGAAATCTTTATGTAAAAGCAAATGTATTCCGTGTTTATAACGCAGCTGGAGACGAAATCAGTGCAAACTTTGTTCAGAATGGTGCAGTAACTCTTTATCACGACAACTCATTCAAACTCGCCACCACCAGCACAGGTGTAGACGTAACGGGTACGGTGACAGCTGCTGGCGCCACGTTTTCTGGTGATGTTACATTTTCTGGCGCGATTGACGAGGCAGTTTACGTCCTCACTGGAACCGCACTTGATCCTGCTAACGGCACCATTCAGACCAAGACGTTAGCATCTAGCGTTACACTGACAGACAGCTTGTCAGAGGGCGAGAGCGTTACGTTGATGATTGATGACGGCACTGACTACACAATCACATGGCCCACAACAACTTGGGTCAACAACGGCGGCTCTGTGCCGACACTGGCGACAACGGGTTACACGGTTATAGTGCTGTGGAAAGTTTCGACTACTCTTTACGGTGCATTGGTCGGGGATGGTTCTTAATGCTGGCGACTAGGCTAAAGGGTTCTGGCGGCGTCGGCGGTGGGGGAGACCTTGAATACATAGGTCACAAGCGTGGGGCTGGCTCTGTCACAGTAACTCGTGGTGTAGATTATGAAGAAGGCGATCTTCTGTTTAGTTACATGCACTATTACAGCAATGTTCTCATAAATGATGAGTCGGGTTGGACACTTATTAATCGTGCATTGTATTCATCCTATCAGAGCTTTGCCTTCAGCCGCATAATAGCTACCGCCAATACGTCTTACACAACCAACAACGGCAATCGCGACAATGTGATAGTAGTGTTTAGGCCCACAGGCTACGGCACATTTGCAGAAGTTGATGAGGATGAGGGGCTAAACGGAGCAACTGCGTCAATTAACATGACCGACACAAATGACAGTATTTACATGGGGTTTGGCTCGGTCGTATCTGGAGCTGTCGTTGATGTAACGGTTCCGTCGTTTGCGAATGTTGTTGATGTGGACGGCGCAGGTGACGATGTGAAATTTTACTGGGCGTATCAGAAAGCTGGGCATGGGAACACTGGAACAACAGTTTTAGATGTTTCTGGCACGTTTGAGCTATGCACAGCAATACAACTCGATTTAACGTAAAGGTCAAACATGCACATTAGACTTACAAGCGGCAGTCCAGCAAAATACACACTGGGACAATTGCGCCGTGATAATCCGAATACATCATTCCCAAAGATTATTCCTGACAGTCTCTTGGCCAGTTATGACGTATATCCATATGTCATTCAGGATGTGAGCTATGACCCTACAACTCAGAACTCTGTTGAGGGGCAGTTCGTGCAGGTAAGTGGCCAATGGACGTTATTCATGGTTGCAGAAAACAAGCCTCAAGCGGAGGCTGAAAACCGCATTCGCTCAATGCGAGATCAATTTTTGACCGACACGGATTGGGTTGTAATCAAGGCTTACGAGCGCAACGAAAATATTCCTGCGGATTGGGAGGCGTATCGCCAAGCGCTTCGTGATATTACTTCCCAAGCGGGCTTTCCGTATTCCGTGACGTGGCCGACATCACCTGCATAGACTTCACACGGCATTTTATGTAGTATGCCAGCAACTCAAAGGACTTTAACATGGCAGATACAACAACCACGATCTACGGGCTGACAAAGCCAGAGGTCGGCGCGTCCTCGAACACTTGGGGAACAAAGATTAACACAAATCTTGACTCGCTCGACAGTTTGCTGGGCGGGACGACTGCAATCGCGCCCAATGTAACCGCTGGTTCTTGGAAGATTAGCAGCGCTGTCGTTAATGTAACTGCCGCTGAGTTGAACAAGCTGGACAACGCCACCTTCACCACAGGTTCTGGCGGCGACATGACTTTAAATGATGCTGTTTACGAGAAATCTTCTTTAGTGACATCAGCTTCTAACGCAGCAACGCTAGACGCTCAGTCTGCAACGCACTTCATCCACACGTTGACTGAAGACGTTACTTACACGTTTTCTAATGCCGCTGCGGTTGGACACGTCACAACATTCACACTTGTTGTCGAACAGGATGCCACGGCAAGAACAATCACTTGGCCAGCGTCTGTAAAGTGGTCCTCTAATATTGAGCCTACTTTATCCCAAGGCAGCGGTGATGTTGATATATTTGTTCTTACAAACTACGGTTACACTAGCTGGTATGGCTTTGTTGCTGGGCAAGGGATGGCTTAATGCTTGCACCAATTAAAAGCATGGCGGCTGCTGGTGGCTCTAATCAGCCTGCAACAACACTTTTTGTGTCCACTGCTAGCTCGCTTATCTCTGTCAATGTGTCAGACCTATCCGCGCCTGCAAAAATAAGCGAAGTTTCAGCCGACCTTAACGCTGGAAGGCTGGTTTATAGCAAGAAGCGCAACCATGTTTTTGTTACGACTAAAGGGGACAGCGAAATTATTTCTATTGACGTTTCGGACCCATCGTCCATGTCAGTATCCCAGACGCTGTCAATCTCAGGAGAGGCTGGCGCACTAGCATTAGACAACGATAATGATGTTTTGTATTGGACTAGAGCGGATAACGGATATATCTACAGTTACGATGTATCAACTCCTTCGAGCATGACACAGCTCGACGTTATTACTTCGGCAGGGGTGAGCAGCGGTGTAACCATGGCCTTGTCGATAGACCTTTCGAATAAACGTTTACTTACCAGCGCAGGCTACATTTTGACTAGTAGTGGTAATGGCTACCATAAACTCGCCCTGATTGATATATCAGACCCTGCCAACATGGTGGAGCTTGATGAGGAAGCCAAATCACTAGATGAATTAAATGGAAGATACTCCAAAGTTGCTTTGGACGTGAAAAACAAAACCGTTTACTGGTCGACAGAGCGCTACACGCAGTCACACAGCTACGCGGGAGACACAATTGGGTCTGGCACGTCTGCGGGTGGTAATGGTACATCTTACGGCTTGAGCTACTTCAGGGGTCGTGACGATGAGTTTTTTGACGGTGGACTTACGGCGAGTGATTATAATTTAACTGCATTTGACGACTATCGCTTGGCTGGCTTTGTACTGTTTAACAATTCTCTGCGAGTTTATGATCTAAGTGACCCATCAACACCTGTTTTGATAACCTCACTGTCTGACGCTGCGTTTACTTATATTAACGATGCGGTTTCAAACACATCCAGCCCTGCGTGCAGTTTTGGCTATAAATAGCGGAGATAATACATGCCATTAATCCCACTCCGAATGCCAGCAGGCGCTTATCGCAACGGCACTGATTTAATGTCTCAAGGGCGCTGGCGTGATGTAAACCTTGTGCGTTGGCACGAGGACGCTTTGCGCCCAGTAGGCGGATGGCGTCAGCGTCAGTCTGTTGACGTGTCTGGCACGGCCAGAAAAATGCACGTTTGGGAAGATAACTCTGCTGACCCACGACTTGCCATTGCTACGCATAATGCAATCTATGCTATAAACGCGTCTGGTATTTCAACGGACATCACACCCGCTGGTTATACGGCTGGTCGAGTTGATGCTTCCGCCAACACTGGATACGGCGGTGGGGTCTATGGTTACGAAGAATACGGTGTTGTCCGTCAGGATGTGACTAACATTTTGCCAGCAACCATCGTGTCTTTAGACAACTTTGGCGAATACTTACTCGCGTTATCCCCAGACGACGGAAAGCTTTACGAGTGGGACTTAGTCGCAAGCTCAATGTCCCAAGTATCAAATGCTCCAACCAATTGCAGCGGAATGTTTGTCACAGAAGAGCGCTTTGTCGTTTGTTTGGGCGCAGGTGGGATTGCTCGAAAAGTCCAGTGGTCTGATCAAGAGGACAATACAGATTGGACACCAGCAGCAACCAACCAAGCTGGTGATATTGAGCTTCAGACAAGCGGAACCATTCTGCAGGCTGTTAGAACTCGCGGTCAGTCGTTGATCCTAACAACTGAAGACGCCCACTCAATGACATATTCTGGTCCCCCGTTTGTGTACGGCTTTGAGCGTGTTGGCACATCATGTGGCGTCATATCGGCAAATGGCGCGGCTTCTGTGGACAACGGCGTGTTCTGGATGGGTCCAAGGGGCTTCTTTACATACCAAGGTGGAGCTGTTCAGTCTCTGCCATGTGAAGTTGGTGATTATGTGTTCAGTGACATGAACCCAGATCAGGTGACAAAGGTAAGCTGCACTATCAATGGCGCATGGAATGAAATCTGGTGGTTTTATCCAAGTGAAAATAGCACAGAGTGCGATAAGTACGTTATTTACGATTATGCTGAAAACATTTGGTCTACAGGTAATATCAACCGTACAGCAGGGGTAGACGCTGGCGTTTTCCGTCACCCAATGTTCATTCAGTCGGATGGCGTCCTATACGAACACGAAATAGGCAACATATACGGCTCAGACGCTCCCTACGCGGAAACTGGGCCAATCTCTATTGCTTCTGGCGATCAAATAATGAGCGTCACGCAGTTGATACCGGATGAGAGAAACCAAGGCGACGTGCAGGCAACATTTAAGACGCGCTTCTACCCTAACGGGGTTGAGTCAAGTTATGGGCCATTTTCAATGAGCGACCCGACATCAGTCCGCTTCCAAGGG
>OBMK010002868.1_pt1 | contig 12554 bp, 12 predicted proteins | sample 1539081 | NCBI WGS metagenome assembly OBMK01 (sample SAMEA3355528, study PRJEB22509) | marine metagenome | biome: marine; feature: river plume; material: water | place: USA | collected 2010-08-07 | depth 0.5 m | reverse complement strand
TAATATAATAGAAAAATGAGAGTTATAATAGAATTATATTTTGAATAATTTAAAAATTTGAAAGGTTGTATAAGTAATTAATAAAGAAAAAGAAAAAAATGTGTATGTTGTTAATATATATTGAATTTTGTTATAGGATAGATAATTATTATTGGCAATGGTAATAGACTTACCACAAATAATACATTTGGAATATTTATTTAATAGTTTTTTAAAACATGATAAATGTATATGAGGTTTACAGATACATGAGTGTTGATATTTACTATTATTATAATTATAAAAATCCATAAAATAATTGTCTTTATTATTTTGTAAACAAATAGAACATTCTTTATAATTATTGGTTTTAAATAAATAATTATATTTATTTAAAATATTATTATGATATAAGTTAGATAAATTATATAAATAATATTTATCATTTCCAATACAATAAGCAATAGGATTCATTATTATTATTAATTTTTATTTTTTTTTGACATTTTTTTCTTATTATCTCTCTTTTTTTTGGTTTTAATAGAATACGTTTTTTTATCTTCTATATCAACTAAATTTAATAATTTATCATAAATACTATTATCACAATATTGAGAATTATGTAGATAATTAATAGCATTATTTTTTTTGTTAGAATTTGGATTAAAAATAAGTCCTGCAGGAAGACCAAGATCTTTTAATTGTTTTAAGGTGTCTTTATTAGTATTTGCTCCACCGTTTTGAATATTAGAATTATAGAGTGAATTATTTAATAAATTATTATTAATTGTAAATCCTCCACATGTTAAATTACCAGTTTTATCAGTCATTAGAACAAAATCGTTATAATCTAAATTGAAATCAGAATCCATATACATAATAGAAACATAAATTAATTATCATAAAACCGCTTAATTTCTGGATTAAATTTAATTTCTCTTTTATTTTTGATATATTCCAATAATTCTTGGACTTTATCTTGATCATTAAATAAATCCAATAAACATCCTTCTAAAAAACCTAAAGTAATAGGAGAAGTTTGTTTAGTTTGAGAAAATTTTAATTTACCATCAGTAATTTTAATAGTTGAAGAAGAGAGATTATTAGATTCAACAAATGTAAAAATATTAGAACCGATTTCATTTTTTTTATTTCTAATTTCTTTAAGTTTATCATTTAAGATTTTAGATTGACTATCTAAATGAACCCATTCTTTAATTTCGCCTTGGAATTTATCCATATATATATAAATAACTTATATATCTAAATATTTAAACATATAATTTATTTAACGGCGACGTTTAGTTGATCTTTTTTTAGTTGATCTTTTTTTAGAAGAACGTTTTTTATGAGGTTTACCATGATGATGTCCGTGACGTCGTTGAGTTCTTTTTTGAGCAACAAAAAGTCCAAATGGAACAATAGCTTTACTTAATAAACTTCCAGCTTTTTTAGCACGTTTAGTAGTAGATTTTCTTTTAGAAAGGGATTTCTTTTTACGTCCACCCATATATTGAGGAGTTGGCCAGCCTTTTGCAGCAACTTGACATCCAACATATTGAGGTCCATCTGTATAATTGCATGTAGATGGAGCATTAGAGTTCACATTGACATTATTATGATTAGTCATATTATAATATTAATTTAGAAAATATTATAAAATAAAAATTAGAATAATTTAACGACGACGTTGAGATTTGCGTTTTGTATGATATTTTTTTCTTTGGGTACGTTTTTGCATAGCAAAAAGACCGAAAGGTACTAAAGCTTCTTTAATAATAGGACCTAATCCCATTCCACCTTTAATTTTACGGGAATATCCACCACGAGCGCGTTTAGCGCGTCTTGAACGAGATGCAGATTTAGATTTTCTTCTTTTTCCACCTGATTGTGTAGTATTTTGATGAGTAGTTTGATGAGTATTATTATGTTGGATATCAGAATTAGTTCCAATGTGAGTTCTTAAACCTCCTGCCATTTATATTAAAAGATTAGAAAATATTATTTAAGATTTTTAAAATTGTTACGCAATAATAAATAAAATATGCCTAAAAGTAACAAAAAACTAATTATTACAAACATTAATGACAAATATATATATGGATAAATTTCTTGAACAATTAAGCTAATTAATGGTTTAAATAATTCTTTTAATTGTGATTTAACATCTTCTCTAGATAATATTAATAAACATTGATCTATAAATTCTTGTTTCATTAATTTATTTGAGTAAAATAATTATAAATATTTAGCGTGTTATAATTGTATATATATAATCTCTCTTGAACTATAATGGACAATGAAATTCATTTTACAAATAAAGAATTTGATTTTACAAAAATCACGTTATCACAACCCATAGCTATTCAAGGTGGTGCATATTTTACTAAAATTAAATTTAATTCAGAACCATTATATATCCAAACATCTAAATGTGTAACCAAACAAGGTGTAAACGAGACGTCAAAAAAGGCATATGTAGATTTAATGTATACAAAAGACGATGAAGAAATAGTTGAATGGTTTGAAACTTTAGAATCTACCTTGGTTAATTTAATATTTCAAAAAAAACATTTATGGTTTCAAGATGACGTTGAATATGGTGATATAGAAAATTTTTTTAATCCAATTACAAGAGCATATAAAGGAGGTAAATATCATTTAATAAGAACTTCTATTGTAAAAAATAAAAATACTAATCAATACACGTGTAATGTTTATGATGAAAATGAAAACATCTTACCAATAACAGATATTAAAGAAAATAACTTAATTATTCCTATTGTAGAATTATTAGGTATTAAATTTTCTGCACGTAGTTTCCAATTAGATATAATTGGAAAACAGATGATGGTATTAAATAATAAACAATTATTTAATTCATGTTTAATAAAAAGAAAGCAAGATAATAAAGAAGAATTAAAAGATATAAAAGAAAATACAGAATATTTAGAACAAAATAACTCTGTATCACAGTCTAAAAATAATTATATAAATAATGGAATACTAGAATCAGAAGTAGATAATAGCAATTTAATTGAAAGTAACACAAATATAATAGAAGAATTATTACATGATAATGAGAGTGAATCTAATTTAGAAGAAACTAAAGATATAGAAGATAATAAATATTATACATTAAGCGAAGATGATGAACAACCAAATAATAACACAATTGAAAAAACAGAAAAAACAGAAAAAACAATTTATTTAGAAGAAAGTGATGATGATACTAAAACTGATACTTTAGAAATATCAAATATGAATGATTTAGAAGATATTTCAGAGAAGCTAACTATACATTCCAATGAAGAAATAACACTAAAAAAACCAAACGAGGTTTATTATGAAATATATAAAATAGCAAAACAAAAAGCTAAACAACATAAAAAAGCTGCTATATCTGCATATTTAGAAGCAAAGAAAATAAAAAATACATATTTGTTAGAAGATTTAGATAATAGTGATTCATCAGAAGATGAAGGTAGTGATAGTGATAGTGATAATATTAAAGATCAGATTAATGATATAATAGAAGAACTTAATTAATTTAGGTGGATTTAGAATATTTAATAAAATATGTTTTTAATTATGAAAAAATATTTTATCCCTTATTTTATATAATGACTGACTTGATGAAATCTCTTAAGAAACTAAAAGTTGAACATATTGTACTTTTTGTTGTTGGTGCTATATTTTTATGTTTCCTTATAAATTCTTATAACACAAATAAAACTATGGGTGGATCTGAGGGCATGGGAACCAATGCTAGAAATACTCAACAAATGTATGATAATGCTCAAAAAGCTCCTAATACTGGTGTTCAACCTTCACAACCTTTAGGTCAAAATGAAACTTATGCTTCTGCAACTGGTATGAATACTTCTACACAAGGTCTTCCTCCTGCTTGTTCAACTCAACCTGTAGCAGATCCTTCTGAACTTTTACCTAAGGATACAAATAGTCAATGGGCTCAATTAAATCCTACTGGTAGTGGTGATTTAGATAATGTTAATTTATTAAAATCTGGATATCATATCGGTATTGATACTATTGGTAATAGTTTAAGAAATGCAAACTTACAACTTCGTTCTGAGCCTGCTAATCCTCAATCTAATGTCGGTCCTTGGAATAATACTACTATTTCACCTGATACAATGAGAGTTCCTCTTGAAATTGGTCAAGGAGGTCAATAAATAAATTATTATTTTTTATATTATACTAATTTATTATATATGAAATTAAAAATAAATATGTTTGGATTTATAATTGTATTATTTATTATGTTAATTGCTTTAAAATTATATTACGAATCAGATGTTTTTAATTTACGATGTATTGTTTCTACCGCTGATGGTAAAAAATATTGTGTAAGAGAAAGAAATAATATACAAAAAGCATCTAATCTGTTGGCTCAAACTACAGATAATTTAACATTTTTAGTTGATAATATGAAAGCTAGATATAATAATAGAAAAAATGTTCAACGATTAGTTGAAAATTTTAATCCAACTACTATTAAAGAAACATTACCTACTAGTGAATATACTGCATATAGTGAAAATAAAGGAGAAAAATTAGCATTCTGTTTAAATAAAAAAAAAAATAATAATGAAAATTTAATAGACCAAAATACATTAATGTTTGTTGCTATTCATGAAATTGCACATATTATGACTTTGTCTGTCGGACATACTGAAGAATTCTGGCAAAATTTTAAATTTTTATTAGAAAATGCAGTTGAGTTAGGTATTTATGAACCAATTGATTATAAAAAAAATCCAAAAAATTATTGTGGTATGGATATTACAGATAATCCTTATTATGATATATAAATTATATAATCGTTTATTATATAATTCATCTTATCTGAACGTGTAGATTTATTTTCATTTATCTTATGAATTTGTCTTTTAGAAATAATATGTCCCATTATTAGTCATGAAACATAATATTTTAATTATTTTAATTATTTTAGATATATTAATAATTATGATAAAACTGGTTTATAACAATTCTATTCTGTCTTTAACGGTTTGTTTCTCTCTTCCTTCTATATTTTTAATTGTAAAATATATATCTGGATTATTTTCAAAATGTATTTTTACTATCATCCATACATCATTGTCATACATGACTTTCATTCCAGTTTTAATCTGATCAAATATAATCATATATATATCATTATTAGTAACAGTTTTTTCTGTTAATAACTCCTTACTTCTTTTAAAATAATTAATGGGTAGTTTTGGTAAAAATACATCGCAATTATATATTTCATTTATAAATGTTAAATACAATCTATCTATTAAATTTAATTCTAAAAATTGTTTTAATACTTTGGATCCTCCAATTACCCATGATTGATCATATTTTCTCTCTTCAATATATTTTAATATTAGCTCAATACTATTAAAAGTTTTTATAATATTTCCTACTTGTTTATATTCAAAATTTAGTTTACTTGACAATATTAAGTGATCTCTCCCTTTTAAATATTTTATTCCATCCCAAGTATCTGAACCCATTATAATACAATTATTATTATTACCAATAGTCATTTTCTTAAATCTTGCTAAGTCTTCTTTTAATTGCCATGGTAATTTATTATTTAGACCAATACCTTTATTTTTACAACATGCCATAATTCCATTAATTATCATTAGATATAATATAAAATAATATTTTGATTTTATATATAAATGAGTGATATATATAAAATATATGAATTAAATGAAAGTAACATTGTTTCTAAAATTACTGTTTTTTATGGAGAGTCTGAATTAGATATTAATGATCTTTTTATCAAAGATCCAAATAATTCATTATTTAAAGATGTATTTAGTAAATATCAACTTGATCAAATATCAAAAGAAAAAACATCAGTACTTTTTACAAGACAATTTATTTATTTAGATGATTCTATTCAAACTATAAAACTAAAACTTATTAACGCCTATTCAAATAATATTGCATTTGAAGAAATATATTTATTTTCAAAACAAATAAAAAATGTTAATAATATTTCTATTTATGATTCATTGACTCATAATAATTATTTTAACTTAACACAAGATATTATACTTCAATTTCTCTCTAATATTCCTGATTATACATTATCTAAGGATTTCACATTTAAAGAAAAATATGATTTTAATGATATTATTGACCTTAATATACCTAATAATATATTAGTCAATATCCCATTAGGACAACATATTATAAGTGGTAATGATATATATAATTTTACGGTTAATCCATTTATGTTAATTTCATTTACCAAAATTTTAAATTCTCATATTAATAATTTAATAAGCACAAATAACAAAGAATTATTACTTTCTAACGGATTTATTCACGACAACACAATATATTTTTGCAATGCTAAAAATATTTTACAAAATTCTATTAATGAAAACATTTCTGAAAAAATTACAACACAATTATATTTACCTTATTTGGCTGAAAAAGATATAAATGATATGACAAAATTAGAAAATGAACATTTATCTTTAATTGAAAAAAATAAATCCTTAATTACTAGTTCATTTTTAAAACAAGTTGATAATATTAGATTATTCCATAATATTTATGATACAAGAAAAAGTGAATTATCATATCTAGAACAAGGTATTAAAAAAATTAGTTTTATTATTAATCAACAATACTCTTATAATCTACCTTTAGACGTGGTTTTTAAATTAATACATGCTAATGAAAATATACCTTTTATTAAATTTAATCCACACAAAAAAAAACAAAATATATATCGATTATATTGTGATAAAATTTCTAAAAACGGTAAAAAAATTCCATTTTTATCAAAATCAAATATTTTTAAATTAATGAAAAGTATTAAAGGATCTAAAAAGGTTTCATGTTATATTGAACATCTATATGAAAATGATAAAATCCCTATTATTGTTGAATTTGACACATTTGCAAATATATACATTTCTGCAGAATTTAAATCTCCCATATCTATTACACAATTAGATAATATATTTAAAGAATCTGTTAATCCTCTCATAAATATTATTCAAGAATATGTTGCTAATAGTGGATATATTATTTCTAATTATAATACAATATACGATTCTAATATTGAAATATTAAATATTAATTATAATGCTTATATTTCAATTGATAGAAACATCAATTTAAATTCACTTGTAGGATGTGTATCTAGTGTTTTTAATATCTTAGTAGGTGAATTACAGAAAGGTATTGTTTTAAGATATAAAAGAGTTTCTAATTTTAATGAAATGGAAAGTATTGATGCATTTATAGTTGAATTATTAAATAATTCTACAGAAGATTCTAATATTGTAACAACAGTAATGGATAATTTTCAATTAACCGAAAATAATGCTAAAATGAAAATTGCAGAATTATTAAATAATTTACAAGTAGTTCAAAATCTAGGTCATCAACGCTCTTTAAAAATAAAAAATAATCCTGGATTCATAACTAAAATTAGCCAAGACCAATTTAAACAAAATATAATGATTGATATGGAAAATATTAATAATATTTTTTATTTATCAACTATTCCTATTTATATAGATTCTATTATACGCATTACTCAATTACCTGAATCTAGTAATATTGAATTATCTACAATTAATAGCCTTTGTAAAGTAAAAGAAGTAGATGATGAAGTAGAAATTAATGAAATAATAGCTCCATCGGAAAAACCTATTGCAGAAAATATATCAGTTGGGTTAATTGCACAAGATTTAACATTTGGTAATTTGGCGGAAAAAAGTAAGGAAAAAAGTATTAATGTAATGGATTTTTTATTTGACGATGATGATAGTGATATTTCTGATAATGATGATTCTGATAGTAATGAAGATCAAAATATAGAATTACGAGGAGGATTAAATGATTCTGATAGTGATGATGGTATTAGTGTTGATCTAAATAATGATTCTGATAGTGATGATGGTATTAGTGTTGATCTAAATAATGATTCTGATAGTGATGATGGTATTAGCGTTGATCTAAATAATGATTCTGATAGTGATGATGGTATTAGTGTTGATCTAAATAATGATTCTGATAGTGATGATGGTATTAGCGTTGATCTAAATAATGATTCTGATAGTGTTGATGGTATTAGCGTTGATCTAAATAATGATTCTGATAGTGATGATGGTATTAGTGTTGATCTAAATAATATATCGACTTCTTCATATAGTTATAATAAATCTAGTCCAGAAAAAGTGAAAACACCTAGTCCAGAAAAAGTGAAAACACCTAGTCCAGAAAAAGTGAAAACACCTAGTCCAGAAAAAGTGAAAACACCTAGTCCAGAAAAAGTGAAAACACCTAGTCCAGAAAAAGTGAAAACACCTAGTCCAGAAAAAATGAAAACACCTAGTCCAGAAAAAGTGAAAACACCTAGTCCAGAAAAAATGAAAATTAAGCAAAACAAATATAAAGGAAAAAAATTGAGTATTCAAGATAATAAAATAGAAAAGGATATAACTGGAATGAGATTAGCAGACCCAAATCCCTTTTTTAGAGCTATGAATGAAAAAGATCCTGTATTATTTTTAACAGAATCAGATTCGAAATATGGTAATTATTCAAGAATATGTGCTTGGAATAAACGACGTCAACCAGTTATCTTAACGGATGAAGAAAAAGAAATTATAGATAAGGATCATCCTGGTTCATATGAACATGCAATTAAATATGGATCATCACCAGATAAAAAATATTGGTATATTTGTCCTAGATATTGGGATTTAAAAAGAAATGTAAGTTTAACTGAAGCGCAAGTAAAATCAGGTAAATATGGAAATATAATTCCTGATGATGAAAAAGCAGTCCCTCCTGGAGCAAATATATGGGAGTTTAAGGAAACTAAACAACATATAGACAAGGATGGTAACTATATAACAAACAATCCAGGTTTTTTAAAATCTGATAAACATCCTGATGGATTGTGTGTACCATGTTGTTTTAAAAATTGGGATGGAATTGCTCAAATTAAAAGACGTTTAACGTGTTTACAAGATAAATCAGATAAAGATAAAGATAAAGACAAAGACAAAAAACCATTAAGTAAAGAAAAACAAAAACAAATACAAATAGATGAATATATAAAGGCCCCAGACAAATTTCCATTAGAAATAAGTAGATTTGGTTATTTGCCAGTTATAGCTCAAATCTTTTTAGGAATTGATAATAAACAATGTCAAATTAGTATTACAAATACTAATTTAAAAAAAGATTTTCCTTGTTATTTAAGGACAGGTGTAGAACATAGTAAAAATAAATCATTTATAGGAGTAATTGCAGACGCATATAGTACTTATAATAATAATAACATATTATCAATTAAAGAGTTTATTAATAAAATAATAGAAATATTAACTCTTGATATTTTTGTAGAAGTACAAAATGGAAATTTAATTAATTTATTTAAGGACAAATCTAAAGATGTAGAAATGAAAGAATATTTAAATATAAAAAAATCAAAGATATATTTAAAATTAAATAAAAATCATAAAGATGAATTAAATATAATAATAACTGCTTATAATAATTTTATTGCATATTTAATAAATCCTGAATCTGAAATTGACTATGAATATTTGTGGGATATATTAAGTATAAAAAATAATAATTTATTTCCAAAAGGGTTAAATTTAATTATAATGGAATTACCTCAAGATGATATAACGTCAAATATAAATATAATTTGTCCAACAAATTTTTATTCTATAAATAAATTTGATGAAAATAAAGAAACTTTATTAATTTTAAAAAAATATGAATATTTTGAACCGATTTATATAGTTATTGATAAAGGAAAAAGTGGTTCAAGTTATCGAACAACAAAATTATTTAGTAAAGATATCATGAATAAAATTGCTAATTTAAAAAAACTAAAAAATACAATTATAGATTTATATAGATCAATGTGTAAACCATTATCAAGTATTAGTAATATTGCAGAAAAAGGATATAATTTTAAAACATTAAAATTTACAAAAAATATGGTTATTGAAAAAATTATAGAAATATTAGATACATATAATTTACCAATTAAACAATTAGTATTAAATTATGACAATAAAGTAATTGGTCTAATTACTAGTATAGATGAAGTAGATGGTTTTATTCCATCATTTCCATCTGGAATATTAGATTATCCTGTGATATATTTTGAGGATGAACTAATGAATTCAAAAGATTTTGAAAATACTGTAAAATTTTTAAATAGTGTGAAAAAGGCAACAAATAATTTAATATTATGTAAACCTGTAGTAAAAGTATTAGAAGATAAACTTATTGTAGGATTATTAACGGAAACTAATCAATTTATTGAATTAAAAGAACCAGAACAAGATACAGATATGACTATCAAAGAAAGTATAGATGAAGAAAATTTTTATGAAGTAAATAAAAATACACAAAAATCAAACAAAGTAGATGAAGATAGAATAATATTTATAAAAAAAATTAAGATAGAAACAGATATATATAATAAATTTAGAAATAAATTAAAATACTTATTGAATCAGTATGAGAATATAAAAATAAGAGATGAGATAGAGAGTACATCAAATTCTCCATATTTATTATATCACAAACAATTACAATTATTAATAAAATTAATAAAAAAAATAATGGGTACACAAATAGAATTCGTTAATAATAATAATATAAATTTGTTCGAGAAAGATAGTTCATCTATAGAGTTGTTAACTATACCAAAATCAAATTTAATGAATGGATTAGACAATGAAGAATTATATTTTAATAAATTAGCCGATGAATTAATTAGATATAATAGAATTAAATTATTTATGTTTGAACCTAAAATTTTTCTATCTTTTTCAGATATAAATTATAATTTAAATGATAATGAAATAATTTTATTACAATCTTTACTAACAAAAGAATATTTTGATAATTTAGTTCCTATAATAGATAATAAGTATATATCATTTAATACATATGATACAGTGGAACCAAATAAGTCAATAAATTATGATAATTCGTATAAAACATCAAATAAGTTGATTATTGATGATAATGTAAATAATAATAATAATAATATAAATACTATAGATACTATAAATACTATAAATAGAAGTTTAAATTTATCATTTGCAATATGTAACTACGAAATAAAAGATATATTTTCTAAATTATTACTGAAATTTAGAGGAGGATATAAAGAGATATTTTTTAGTTCAGAGAGACCTAGTTGTTCATTTGATATAGCGTTAGTAATTCTTAATAATCTAAATGAAAAAGATAATTTTGATATTAAAAGAATAAAAACTATTTTAATAGAAGAATACGATAAACTATTTGTTGAATATAAAAGTAAAGTGATTAATATATTTTCTTATTATGGAAAAGTAGGAGATGATAATAAACTAGATACAGGAAATATTACTATTAGTGAATTAATAATGGATGATAATTATTTATTATCTATATTTGATTTATTAGTTCTTTCAAATAAATTTTCATTTCCATTAACTTTAATTTCTACAAAACTGTTTAAAGAAAATAGTAACGAATATATCAGTTTAAATGTCACAAAAGGGGATACATTAATAGTTAGAACACCTATATTTAATAAATATAAACCAACTATACCAAAATATAAATTAATTATTAATAAAAATAAAGAATCTTTATTAGAAATAAAGAAATTACCAAATGAAAATATAAAAAAAACAATTTTAGATCAGAAAAATACATTAGTTTCGTTATTATTAAATTTTAACTCCCAAAATTAACAATTGAATGATGTTACAAATACCAATAAAAATATGTAATATAATAGATGTTAAAAAATAAAAGTTAATTTATAAATTTAAAATAATTAATATTTTTATAATTATTAATTATTAATAGTATCATTATATAGTTGATGTAGTTGATGTAGTTGAATAATTATCATCATCATCATTATCATTATCATCATCATCATGATTATCATTATCATTATCATCATCATCATCATCTACAGATTCGTATCTATAATCATCATTATTGTCATTATTGTCATGACCTAAAACATGATTAATTATATTATTAATTCGATACATATGTTGTGTATTACTTCTTAATATAAAATTTGTATATTTAATATTTTCAAGTATTTTTTTATATTCTGTATCAATAATATTTTGTTGTCTAATATTAAAAATATAATTATTAGCAAATGTATTAAGTTTAGTTATATCAAAATTATATTCGATAAAATTATGTTTAATATTTTTAATAGATGGAAATAATGTGTAATTATTATTATTATATCTTTCATCAAATTCAATAAGAATACATTTATTTTCAAGAAAAATCATATTATCTTTTGGAATATAAGCATCTGTAATAAAAATTTCGTTATGTTTATATTTAAGTTGACTAATACAATAAATTTGTTTAATATATTTAGTTACAAATCTTCTACCGAATAATGGTTGTTGTTTTTTAAATGTTAATAATTTTTTTTTAAGTTTCAATTTATTTTTAATTCTAATATCATATTCATAAGAAAAATTTGATAATAAATAAATTTTTATATATGAATCAAA
>OBMK010002861.1_pt1 | contig 12574 bp, 9 predicted proteins | sample 1539081 | NCBI WGS metagenome assembly OBMK01 (sample SAMEA3355528, study PRJEB22509) | marine metagenome | biome: marine; feature: river plume; material: water | place: USA | collected 2010-08-07 | depth 0.5 m | reverse complement strand
CACACAGCAACACCAGGAACACTAGCAGCAAACATAGATCAAGCAACACTAGCAATTGGTGCAACAACTGCAACATCTATTGGTATAGGTAATGCAGGCAGCACAACAACAATAAACGGTACAGTAGCAATGCCAGCTGTAGTATCAGGTAGTATTACAGCAGACGACAGCATGAGTATTACTACTGCTACAGGCGACGGAAATGCTATTAGTATTGGACCAGCAGGAACAAATAGAGTTATTAACTTAACAGCAGACAGTATTAGATTCTTTGGTCCTGTTACAAGCGGTATTACAGGTGACATAACAGGTAGTGTGTTTGGTGATGATTCAACAGTACTTGTAGATGGCAACAATAATAAAGTTGTTGGTGATGTAGAATCTACAAACATACACGGTGCAGCATTTAAAGCAGATACAATTGTTAATAATACTGGTACTACTTTAGATATTACAGCAGCAGGATTTTTAAATATATTTGGCGGAGCAGATGATGCTGGTGTATCAAATATACAAATGGACAAGAATGGTATTAACCATATTGAGTTAACTACTGAACCAGGTAATCCAAGTGATGCCGCAGACGTAGCAAACATTGCTATTAATGCTACAGCAGCATCGGGTAATGTTATAATTGGTGCATCAACAAGTTCAAGAGGACAAGTTGTAGAAATATATCAAGCAACGGTTACAGGAACACTAGTTGGTAGTGCGCAAGGCGCACATACAGGAACACTAGCAGGAGACTTATCAGGATCAGTATTTGGCGAAGATAGTGCAATGCTAATTGATGGTACTTCTAGCAAGATTGTAGGTCCAGTAAGTAGAATAGTTGGCGATGTACAACAAATCAGTGGACCAGGTGCAATCAGTTTAGATACACTTGTAACTGAAATTACAACAACTGGTGTAGATGATCCGTTTACATTAGCAGACGGTGTTATAGGACAAGTAAAAGTAATTGCAATGATAGATAATAGTGGCGGTTTGGCAGTACTTACTCCAACTACATTAGCAACTGGAACAACAATTACATTTAGCAATGCTAATGATAATATAACATTACTATACACTACAAATGGTTGGTTAAATACTGCAAACCAGAACGCAACTATAGCATAATAACTTAGGAAAAATAAAATGAGCGAAAGAGAATATATTGTAAGTTTGAACAAAGATGTTGATTATGATGCATTTAATGCAGAAATGATAGCGTCGACGGGTGCAGGTAATACTGTTCCAGAACGTGCAGTCGAAGTTGCAAATGCAAGGCCTGCTTCACAACGTAATACACATTATAGTTTAACAGATGCAGAAGCTGAATTATTAAAAACAGATTCAAGAGTATATGGAGTAACATTACTACCTGAGTTAGATCCAGATCTTAGTATTGGTTTTGATAGTACTCAGACAGGTAACTTTACAAAAACTACATTAGACCGCGGAGATTTTTTAAACTGGGGTATGCGTAGAATGAACGCTGCAACTAATCCATATACAGGTGTCGCTCCCGGTATTGGTGGATATGACTTTACGTTAGATGGTACAGGTGTTGATGTTGTTATTATGGACAGTGGTTTGCAAATAGATCATCCAGAATTCCAAGATGCTAATGGTGCTAGTAGAGTACAACAAATTGACTGGACAACTGAAAGTGGCATTGCAGGCATGCCTGCACAGAGTGCTAACTACTACAGAGATTACGATGGACACGGTACACACGTTGCTGGTACAGCAACAGGTAAAACATATGGTTGGGCAAAGAACGCTAAAATTTATGTTTTGAAACTAAGTGGTCTTGAAGGTGCAGGAGATAGCGGAACTGGTACAGGCACAACATATGCATTTGACTGCATTAAAGAATGGCATTTAGCAAAACCAGTTGATGCATCTACTGGAGTTAAACGTCCAACAGTTGTAAACATGAGTTGGGGATATTTAAGATATTACGATTCAGTAAGCAACATGACATATAGAGGTGACTTAAAGTCGGGTACAGATATTGATACTCCAGCAAAAAGACACGCATTTGGTTTAGTTCCAATTTGGAATGGTGCTAGATATATGACTAATACAAGAGTTGCATCCGTTGATACTGATATGGAAGAACTAATTGATGCAGGCGTACACGTTTGCGTTGCTGCTGGTAATAGAAGTCACAAAATTGACGTAGCAGCAGGATCAGATTATGACAACTATGCAACAGCTAATACAGGCGGCGTATACTATCATAGAGGATCTTCACCTTACAGTGTAAGAGCACATATTGTTGGTAACGTAGATAGTGCAGCACACAGTGGTGGATTAGAACAAAAAGCAGTAAGTTCAGAAGCAGGACCAGGTGTTAGTATATTTGCTCCGGGTACAGATATTATGAGTGCAATGAGTACAACTAACAAGTTTGGTGCTACTACACTTAACAATCCATATCCATCAAATAGTACATTCTTAATTAATAATATAACCGGTACAAGTATGGCATCTCCGCAAGTAGCAGGTGCATTAGCATTATGGACACAAATTAATCCAGGAGCAACACCAGCACAAGCATTATCATACATGAATGTAACTGCAAAAGCAACGCAACTTTATGATACTGCTAGTACAACTGATTATAGTACAGATAGAAGTTTACTAGGAGCAACAAATAGATTTGCATTTAATAAATTTAATAGCCCTATCCAACTTAGAATAGGTGAAACAACATCATCTCAAGCTGGCAGTAATCCTGCAACATACTCATTATCAAGTAGTGTAGCAAATGTTAACGAAGGCTCGCAATTTACAATTACATTAACAACAACTAACATTGTGAATGGAACAAATATACCTTACACAATTACAGGAGTTGAAAGTGCTGATATTAACGGTGCAAGTTTAACAGGTGTATTTGTTGTACAAAGTAGCACAGCAAGTATTACATATACTACAACAGCTGACGCATCGACTGAAGGTGCAGAAACGTTTATACTGTCGTTAGATGCACTAAGCACAACACAAAGTGTTACAATTAATGATACAAGTGTAACTCCGCCAACATATTCAGTAGCACCAACTGCTAACAATGTAAACGAAGGTGTTGCTCTAACATTTAATGTTACTACAACTAATGTAACAGATGCAACAACATTGTATTGGACTGTTACAAGCGCATCAGACTTTAGTACATCAAGTGGTAGCTTTAATATTACAAGCAATACAGGATCGTTTGCAGTTACGCCAACACTTGATGCAACAACTGAAGGTACAGAAACATTTACAGCACAAATAAGAACAGGTGGCATTGCTGGAGCAATAGTTGCAACATCAGCAGCAACTACAATTAATGATACAAGTACAGGCAGTGGCGCACCTTCATATGGTATATCAGTAAGTGATGCTACAATTAACGAAGGCGAATCAACAACATTTACACTATCTACATCTAACGTAGCAGACTCAACACAAGTACCTTACACAATTACAGGTGTTAGTGAAGCTGACTTAGATCAAGGTGTAAGAAGAAGTGGCGCACTTGCTAACATGACAGGATACGGTAGTAATTTCTTTACTAAAGATGTTACAGCAAGAGGTGTAAGAGTCGTAGCAGCAGGTGCTGTTGGCGGCCAAGCAGCAATTCCAGATGCATTTACTGAAAAAGTAGCAAAAACAATCCAGTTCTTTACTGAACCAGGAGGCGATGTAGTTGAAGCTACGCAAGATACTTTTATTAAAACACTAAGCGGTGAAACAGGAACTTATCACGCAGGTGTTCCAACACTACAACGAGTAGCAAGAGGTCAAGGAGTAGATTATACTCCAAACTTCCTAAGCGATGCAGGTATAATGAGTTGGGGATTAACACCACTATTTGATAGTCACAAAGCTAACGATATGGTTTGGTATCTAAATGCTAGTGGTACTCCAGGTGACGGTGATAATGATGCAGCTGAAGTTATTGAACATGTATTCCATACATTACATATGTTTGGTTTACCTGCAAGAACTATGAAAATGTATCCAGGACTCGACAGTGACTTTAAATCAGGTCCAGCATACCTTGCTATGAAACAAGCAATTGATAACGGTAAGTTTGATCCAAGTGCTTACGCATCAGCTTGGGACACTGATAATGATGTATTTGAAGTAGCATTAAAAGAATACCTTTACTTGCTAAACTTTGCTATGTTTGATTATTCAAGTTTATGGGATGGCGGTAGTCTTGCTCCTGAATGGACAGACGATGTCAGAACACCTGCAGGTGTACAATCAAACAACCCATTAGGTTATGCATTACATAATACATATATTGCTACAGCAATTAGTAAGCCATCGCTTGCAACTATTAGAAGTTTATTCCAAGACGGTGACGTTGGTGATCCAACACAAGCAGGTGCTTCAAACTATGTAGCAGATACAGCAATTTCCTTAACTGGTAACTTTACAGTTAATTCGGGTACTTCTACACTAACACTTAATGTATCACCAGATAAGATAACTGATGGTGCAGAAACACTAGCACTTGCATTAGATAATGGTGAAGCATCGCAGAATGTTACAATTACAGACTCAAGTATTACACAAGGTCCAACATACTATACATTCCCAGCAGCACTTACAGTGAACGAAGGAGCAGGCTTACAAGTTAACATTGTAACAACAGGCGTTGCAGATGCAACAGCATTGTATTGGACTATTAATAGTAATGCAGGAGACTTTAGTGCTGCAAACGGCACAGCAACAGTAACAAGTGGCAATGCTAACTTTACAGTTACACCAACAGCTGATGCAACAACTGAAGGTAGCGAAACGTTTACAGTTTCAATAAGAACTGGCAGCGTAAGTGGAACAGTGGTTGCAACTACTGCTCCGGTTACAATAGCTGATACAAGTTTAACACCAGACTGGTCACCAGACTATACAATAAACGTATCGTTTGGCGGTAGTGGAATATACACATTATCCGGTACAGACCGTAATGGTTCAGTAAGCGGAAGCAATCCAGCACTTACATTTGAAAATGGTGACAACGTTCAGTTTAATAATGCAGCAAATACAGGACATCCATTGTATATTAAAACAGTACAAGGAACAGGAACTGGTAACCAAGCTGGAGGCGTTGTAGGACAAGGTACAGCAACACTTGAATGGACTGTATCTAGTACAGGAACATTCTATTATCAGTGTAGTATACACAATGATATGCATGGTGATGTAACAATAACTGAAGCTGGCGGCGGATCAATTAACCAAAGTACAGTTATAGTTGCAAATGGTACAAACGCACTTGGCACAGGAAACAAATATTATATCTCAACAGAAGGATTGGTAGCTGCTCCTGTGATATCATTAACTGAAGGTCAGACATATAGATTTAATCAATCAGATTCAACTAACTCTAGTCACCAACTTAGGTTCTCAACAACTAGTAACGGTACGCATGGCGGAGGCACTGAATACACAACAGGCGTAACTAAAGTAGGCACTGCTGGCCAAGCTGGAGCATATACACAAATTGTTGTAGCAAGCGGAGCACCAACATTGCATTATTACTGTGTTAATCATGCAAACATGGGTAACCAAGCAAATACGTAATATAAGGAAACTAAAATGGCAGTACAATTAATTAACATAGGCAATATTGCAAACGACGGAACAGGTGATGATCTTCGTGAAGCATTTATTAAAACAAATGCTAACTTTGAGGAGTTAGACTTACGTGATGACGAACAAACAACTGCCAGTAACTTAGGTGATACTGGAGAAGGTTTATTCCTTCGTAGGAATGTATATGACTTAGAGTTTAAAAAGATTAGTGCAGGTGCAAATGTATCGCTAACTGCTGACGATGATAAAATTGTAATTGCTACTCCAGACATTGGAGTAACAGATATCACTATTACTGCTGATACAGGATCTACTATACTAGATGATAGTGCAGCATTAACTGTTACAGGTGGCGCAGATATTGTTACATCAATTGGAGCTGGTGTACTAACTATTGCATATAGTGGTGTAACAGATTTAGCAAGTGATGCTACTCCACAACTGGGTGCAGACTTAGATGCAGATACCAACAACTTATTAAATGTAGGAACTATTACTACATCAGGTGTTACAGGACCATTAACAGGTAATGTTACAGGTAATGTTACAGGCGATGTTACAGGTAATTTAACAGGACTTGTTCACGGTATTGACATTCGTACTATAGCTGGTGATGACCAAGCAGAATTTGGTGCTATTAATCCTGTAATAGAAAATTTACTACAATATATTATATTAAACACTGATATCGATTGGGGAACAATTGTTACACCAAACACAGGAACTTTTGATTTAGGTGCGCTGGCAGTATAACCTAATACCGATAAATACGTTGTATTAAGGAACTATTGAATGGCACAACTATGGAACGTTACAACTGGTACTAGACTTCAAACATTAATTGAAAGAACCCAAGTTAACATATTACTACCACTAGCAAACAGTGTAACCGCTGATATCGAGCTAATTAGTGGCAGTATTCCTACAGGTACACGATTAGAAGATAACATATTAGTTGGAACAGTATACGAAGTAGCGTTTGATAAAACGTTTACTGCTGTATTTAGAGCAACAACTGATGATTCGTTCCAAGACTGTACTATTGAATTTGTGGTAACAGGACCTGATAGTCCAAACTGGCAAACGTCAGAAGGGTTATTAGCTGTTGGCTCAAATAGCAGTTTGTTTATTCTTGATAATGAAATTATAGATTACCAACTAGTAGCAACAGATACTGATCTAAGTGCAGGTGATGTACTTAATTACTTTATTGCAGACGGAGATGGTGTATTACCCCCAGGTATCACAATGAGTGATACAGGTAGACTGCAAGGCACAACAGAACCATTACTTAGTTTAGATAAAAGGTTTACAGGTGGACAATACGATAGTGCGCCATATGCAGGATTGCCTATGGATTATTCAACACTAAGTTCAAATGGCTACGGTAGCTTTTATTATGACACAGTTGACTTTGATTACAATGAACCAACAGCAAATTTACGTAAATTAAATAGATACTATCCTTTTGCTGTAACTGTAACAGACGGCGAAAACTTTGAGCGTAGAGAATTTAAAATTTACTTAGTTGGTGACGACTACTTGAAAGCAGACAATACAATAATGCAATCAAGTACAGGCGTGTTTACTGCTGATACAACAAACGTAAGAACACCAGTATGGATAACTCCAACTGACTTAGGATTTAAACGTGCTAATAATTATACGACAATTTATTTAGAACTTGTTGATAACTGGACACTAGAAGGTGTTATAGTTTATACGTTAGAAGATATCAATGATGATAATACTCCTAGTGAGTTGCCGCCAGGTATGTCACTAGATAGTCAAAATGGCGAAGTAACAGGCCGCTTACCATACCAACCAGCTATTACACAAGATTATAAATTTACAGTAAGAGCAACAAGACTTACTACTGATTTAGAAACAGTTAGCATATTTGCAAACTACTATGAAGATGTAATGCTTGGTAAAAATAGTTTTAAAATCTTTAAAGTTAATTTAACTGATAACATTGACGGCACTAATGACTTATTTGACTTAGTTGGCAAAAGTATTTTATTAGGTACAAGACAATATACAGTTACTAACGTGGATAACAGGAATGTTGATTACGATGTAGTATTTGTAGACGAAACTCTTGCTCCAAGTATTAGTTTATTACTAAGCCAAACAGCAGTAGTAGGACAAGACCATTTCTTTGTTAATAGATTAACAGAACAAAATAAATCAAAGTATATGGGCAGATCATTAACATTTAGTGATAGCGAATCTTATAGAATTACCAATTTTACTCCATATATAGAATGGCAAGTTACACATTTAACATCTAATGATCCATTTTTACCTTCAGGTACACCAAGAGTAATACAACTTAATGAAAACTATTATGTAGGTGACTATATTATTAACACAGTTGAAACTGGTGGCAATGGATTCATTTACAAATGTACAGAAGCACATGCAGTATCAGCACAAACAGATGGCTTTGGTGATAATGTATTAGTTAATAATATTATACAATTAAACTTTATAGGTGCTAATTGGACACAGGTAGCAGAAACATTAGAATTCCTTCCAGTTGCAGATAGAGTAACAGCTACAAAACAAGCACTTGAAGCATTGTTTAAAGGAACTGCATATATTACAGTAGTTGATCCTAACAATTGGAGATTAAGAGTTCCAAGTACATCATTATCAAGAATTACATCGATTATACAAGGATTTTTTGAAAGTTCTGATAGTAGTGATGTAACTGCAACATTGATACGCGACAACGAAGATAAAGTAGAAATTGCATCTAATTTAAGTTCACAACTTAATAGTGGCAGAAACATAGGTATTGCATTATTTGCAAAAGATAGTTTCTTTAAGAATCTTATTATATCGGAACGTGACGAAGTAGATGTTCCAAGTACTGCTAAAACATTTAAATTAAAAGTTATTGGTGAAATTGATAGTAATATTAAATGGATAACCCCAGCAAACTTAGGTAACATTAATGCTAATTTTACAAGTACAATAAAATTAGTTGCTGAAACAACTGTACCAGATACTAAAATGATTTATTCAGTTAAGTCAGGTAGTCTTCCTTTTGGAATGATATTAAACTATGACGGTGAAATAATAGGTTCAGCAAGACAATTTGGCACTGTTGCAAAACCAGGACTAACTACCTTTGAAAACAAAGTGGTTACATGGGACGGCTCACTGCCAGGCGACACTACTTTTGATAGAAGTTATAAGTTTACAGTCGAAGCAAGAGATAGGTTTAATTATACAGCAATTGAACGTGAGTTTACATTAGACGTTGTGGATTTAAATAAAACACAGTATACAGACATCTACATGCGTCCTATGTTAGAACCTGTACAAAGAAAATATTACAGCGACTTTGTAAGTAATCCTGAAGTGTTTACTCCTAATAAAATTTATAGACCAGGTGATCCAACTTTTGGAATACAAAAACATTTAGATATGCTTGTATATGCTGGTGTGGAAGCTACAACTATGAATAAATTTGTTGCAGCAGCAGCAAAAGGACATAAGCGCAAGAAATATATACTTGGAGACATTAAGAGCGCAGTTGCTAAATCAGATGCCAAGTCTGATGCAATATACGAAGTAGTATATATTGACGTTAAAGATCCTGCAAATTCAACAGTACCTAACAAACGTACTGCTATTAGTTTTGGTATAGACACTAGTGAAAAAATTACAGTTGATAGTGTTCAATATGCTGCCGTTGATGATGCTACTAGATTTAGATTAGGTTATAACGAATTACCAGTTTACACTAGAAATATAGTAAGATTTGTGTTTAGCGACACAGATGAAATTATAGTTAGTACAAGAACACCTAGTGAAGAAGAACTTAATGTAGATGATGCAGACTTTGATGTTACTGTAAGAGACGGTACTGCCATTGATGTTAACTTAACATTAAGTGATAGTGAACCAACTCGATTTAGACCTAAAACTAATACAGTTAAAACAGACAGTAATGCAGTTAAAGTAAGTCAATCAACTGATTCATTAAAATATATATCTAGTATAGATAATATGAGAGCTAATATTAAAACTATTGGTGATGAAGAAAGAAATTACTTACCGTTATGGATGCGTACAGCACAAACAGGATTTGAAGAATTAGATTATGTAACTGCTATACCTATTTGTTATTGCAAACCAGGCGAAAGTGCAACTATAATTAATAATATTAAAAATTATGGATTTGATCCAACTATAATAAACTATGACATAGACAGATATGTTGTAAAACAAACCGAAAACTCCGATGTTGAAAAATTTGTACTGTTCGCAAATTACCAATTCAATGTTTAACATCGATAAATATATTAAAGAGGAATTAAAATGGCCAGCAGCATTATAAGCGACACAATTGACGGAGCATATCCAGTAGCGGGTATTGACAACGATACACAAGGGTTTCGCGACAACTTTACAATAATTAAAACAGGTTTAGCAACAACAACTAGTGAAATTACTACGTTACAAAATACTACTGCTAAACTAAATGAAACAAACGACTTTAACGGCACTGAAATTACAGATGCTAACTTTTCACTGAACACAGAAAAATACCATAACATAGGTACTGTAATTTCAGGACAAAATATTAGTTTCTTAAATGGGCATCATCAAAGTTTAGCAATCAACTTAGGAGAAGGCACACCTAGTATTGCATTTGCATTAGCTGATTGGCCTGCAAGAGATCATCTTGCTAAGATGACAGTACAGCTATTTGGCAATGATACTGCTAAAACAGTAACATTCACAGTAGCAGGTGGCGGAACAATCAAATATAATAGAACAGGTAACAATCCTTATCCTGCAACACTAACGATTGATAGTAGTACAGATCCAGTAGTAATTGACTTTTGGACATATAATCAAGGTACAACTGTATATGCAGAATACAGAGGACGTTTTGAAGATTAATGCTTAATCCTTTAATGGGCAGTCTTGCTGACCTATCCTTAAATGAAATAGAAGAAAAAATAGTTGTACTCCAACGCAGATACTTTATGACTGCAAATCCCGGAGTACAACTTCAAATACAGAACTTCTTAGAAATCTACAAAGAAGAACTACACACACGCCGTGCAATTGAAGCAAATCGCCAAAAAGAGCAACAAGATGGCGAAAATGGACTTGACAATCTAATCAAAGTAAGTTAAAATAAGTGTATGCTTATGAAAACAGATAATCTCGGTATCCCACGATTTACAAACAAAGACTTAGTTGATATGATCTATAGTGGTCATGTTGACAAATGTCACGTTGTGCTATGTGATCCTAGCGATGATATAGATAAATTTAATTCAGCAATGCAAGAACAATATTTGCCTGAGCTTAAACAGTATATTCCATTAGATGTAGACGAAAAGACATTTGACGGTGCATTACAATCAGAATGGTTTATGCCAGATGAATATAAAGATATTAATGTATATGAATATGTATTAAAAAAAGCAGAAATACCATGCGAAAAACATGTACAAGATCGTATATGGGAAGAAATGGAAGCATATGGAGAACGTGATATGCATAACTTATTACGTTATATGATATACCTTGTAGACTTTATGCGTGAAAATAATATTGTATGGGGTGTAGGCAGAGGTAGTAGTGTAGCAAGTTATGTGCTATACTTGATAGGCGTACATAAGATAGATTCAATCCAGTTTGACCTGGATTGGAGAGAGTTCTTGAGATAAGTAAGTATATAACTATATAGGAGAAAGATATGTCAAAGGTATCAGCAGCAAAAAAGCAGCATAGAAGTATGCGTGGCAAACAAGTAGACATGGATCTGCTTAGAAAACGTAATGAATTAACACCAGCAGTAGGTAATGCTCGTGTAAATGCACGTGGTGACGAATTAGGTCCAGGCGGACAGATTATTAAGAAACGTGAAGAAGTTGTAGCAGACCATTATGCAACAGCAGGCAGCGCAGCCGAAGCATCAGGTAGATCAGCAGGACTTGTAGCAGATGAACCAGTTGCAGAAGCAGTAGAAGAAGCAGTCGAACCAGTTTCTAAAACAGTAACTAGAACAACTAAAAAATCTGCAACACCAGCAGAAGTAGCAGCCGAAGAATCAGCACTCGACGAAGAAGAAGAATGGGTAGAAGATGACGACGGCAACTTTGTACAAAAAGGCAAATAAACAATGGCGCAAAACTATACGGCAATTAAAGGTACCCCACGGGCAATCGGCGAAGAAGTATTAGTAACAGAAATGCATTTCGGAGAGCAGAAAACCTCTGGTGGTATTATACTAAGATCAGATGACGGTGATACTAGAGGCATATACCCACGTTGGGCAAAAGTATTCTCTAAAGGTCCTAGAAATAAAGAACCTTATGAAGTAGGTGATTGGATTCTTACAATGCACGGACGCTGGACTCGAGGTCTTTTATTAGAGACTGACGATGGCGAAAATATTGAAATGCGCAAAGTTGAGCTAGAAAGTGTTATAGCAATGAGCAAAGAAAAACCTACCGATGTACAAATTGGTGCAGAGTACGCAGATGGTGAACATGCAACTATAGATCCTAGCGCATTTGTGCGTTAATACATTCAATTAGAAAAAAGGTAGTAGAATATGACGAACGTTTTTGACGACATTAATAAATTTGCAGAAGCATGTGATCAGCCTGCAAGTGAAGCGAACTATAAAATGTATCTTGGTCTTATTGACGAAGAATTTAATGAGCTACTAGACGCAGTAACAATAAATGACAGAGTAGAACAACTAGATGCACTAGTAGATATACTGGTTGTTACTATTGGTGCTATACGTGCCGCAGGTTGGGATGCCGAAGGCGCATGGAAAGAAGTAATGGATACAAACTTTGCAAAGATTGATCCTGTTACAGGTAAAGTGAATAAACGTGCTGACGGTAAAGTACTAAAACCAGAAGGTTGGCAAGCGCCGCAGTTAACACCTTTCTTAGGAGAATAGTATGCCAAAGTTATGGGTGTTTGGAGATAGCTTTGT
>OBMK010002846.1_pt1 | contig 12625 bp, 14 predicted proteins | sample 1539081 | NCBI WGS metagenome assembly OBMK01 (sample SAMEA3355528, study PRJEB22509) | marine metagenome | biome: marine; feature: river plume; material: water | place: USA | collected 2010-08-07 | depth 0.5 m | reverse complement strand
CTTTTTGGCCTGTTCAAACATATCCCGTACGCGGCTTGCGCCAACGCCGACAAACATCTCGACAAAATCCGATCCGGATATGGTGAAAAACGGCACTCCGGCCTCGCCGGCAATCGCCCGCGCCAAAAGCGTTTTACCAGTACCCGGAGGGCCAACTAGCAGGGCGCCTTTGGGTATCTTACCACCTAACCGGCTGAATTTTTGCGGGTTGCGCAAGAACTCGACGATCTCTTCAAGTTCCTCTTTCGCTTCATCGATACCCGCAACATCATCAAACGTCACCCGCCCCTGTTTTTCCGTGAGCATTTTTGCTTTTGATTTTCCAAATCCCATAGCCCCGCCACGGCCGCCGCCCTGCATCCGGTTCATGAAGTAAACCCAAACGCCGATCAGCAATAAAAATGGCAACAGAGACAGAATAAATGTCTGAAATCCAGATTGCTGCTGCTGTTCTGCGCGCACCGTCACGTTGTTGTCGATCAAGAGTTGGGTAATCTGCGCATCCGCGGGTTTGATCACCGAATAGGTTTGGCCATCATTGCCAACAAACCTTATCTGTTCACCATCGAGGGTTACAGCGTTCACCTCATCACTCTCAACGGAGCGCACAAAATCAGAATAACTGACCTCGTTACTTTGCGTCACGGTTGAGGATCCACCAGTAAACATATTGAACAAGGCCAGAACCAGTAAAAACAGTACGACCCAAAAAGCTATATTGCGTGCATTCCCCAAGGAAAGTCCCCCGATTATCTTTCAGACGCGTGAATATCACGTACGCCTCGATAGTTAAATAGAGACGAATTTGCCATGTTCAATGCTCAATCAACAACGATGTGAAGCTTGACGGCTGAATTTGCTGTTCATAGGCTGGGCCAAAACCGGCAGATTGACACGCAATCAGCTGATTACCTCTGAAAATACCCGGTTTTGATAAGATAATAGCATAATTTGGCCGGTTTTGCCACGCTGTGCCAATTTGTTGCACCCCTTCCGGACCTAAAGCCCGAATTTCTGTGCCAACGATTTTCGAACCATAGATCTGCCAGCGCCCATCCCAAACCCCACGATCGCCGACCATATGTCGCACATCACGCACCGCTTGATATTCGCGGGTAATCCTAAGCTGCGTGCCATTCACGCGAATCAATCCACCATGTAAAGCGTCGTTGCCACCCGCCAGCGCCGCTTGCAAAGCCTTTTCTAGCACGCTGAGGCGCGGACGGTACGCGTTCGAAGACACCCAACACAATGCCGCAGCCAGCAAGCGCAATTGGGTCTCCTCCTCAATTTCACCCAGAGCATCGAGATCAAAGACAACATCTCCGTCGTCTTGATGCGCAATCTGCGCAGCCACGGCCATAGCACGACGATTCAGGGCGATGCGGGCGCGCCTCAGGTGATTTGCAGTTTCTGCCAACCGTTTTTGAGACAGGCCGACAGCTTTCAGGTCGGGCATGAACTCACGCATGCGGACGCGCTCATAGCGATCGTCTTGATTGGAAGGATCCTCCACCCACCGTGCACCTATTTCGGTCAAATATGCCCTCAAGCTGGCTCGGGATACCGCTAGCAAAGGGCGCAAAACCTGTAAGGTTCCTGTGGGGCCATGCCCGGGTTCTTGTGCAAACAGCGGTCCTGACGGATCATCGATTTTGGACGCCATAACATCATGGACTGGCGCAATCCCCGACAGGCCATCCACACCCGATCCCCGACGCAACCGCATTAAGAACGTCTCGGCCTGATCGTCCTGCGTATGGCCCATTAATACGTATTGTACCGGCCCGCGCCAGCCGTTGATCAAATCCAACCGCGCCCTTCGTGCCGCATCCGGCAAATTGCCCTGACCGTTCCAATCCCGCCAAGCCAAAGTTGTATGAGGCAAGCCCAGATCCTGCGAAACCTGCTTGACCAACGCGGCCTCTTCGCCGCTTTCTCGTCGCAATTGATGATCGACGGTGACAACGGCCATCTCGATCGCCCTCAAGCGCGCCCAATCCGCCGCCAAATAAAGCAAAGCCATGCTGTCTCCGCCACCAGAGACCGCAACCGCCATTTTTTGGGGCAGATCTGTGCCCAACATAGACGTCATCGCAGCGGCAAAACCGGTCTTGAGACAAAGAGGGTCCGTCACGAACAGTTCAGGCTTTGCATCATCGATTGCGCCTGCGCGACCTGCTCGGACTGCGGAAATTTCAAAGAGACCTCCCCGAGCGTTTTGCAGGCTGCTTTGGACTGTTTCAAACCGTCAAGCGCCAATCCCAGACGCAAAAGCGCCTCGGGGGCGACAGAGGCATGGGGGTGCCGACTGTAGCTGTCCAGATAAGAGCGCGCCGCAGCCTTCACATCTCCAAGAGCCTCAAGCGCCTTTCCACGCAAAACAAAAGCCTGCGGATTAAGCGGTCCACCGGGATAGCTCGCAACAAATTTTGCGAACAGAGCAGAGGCCTGCGCATAATCTTTTTGTTCTAGAGCTTGGGACGCCCGGCTGAAATCAGCCTGCTCACCAACCGCCATCTGCAGGCCAGCGGTCTGTGGCTTTACCGCGCTCCCGACCACTTGGCTGGCGGTGTCCCCGCCCAAAGTCGAAATTTCGCCCAACTGAGAGACATCTCCACCTTCAAGATCAACAAGTCTGAATTCCAAATCACCAATGCGGTTTGTGCCATCGACAACAATCTTGTTGATCCGGTGCTCAAGCTCTTCGGTTTTCGAGGTCAGATATCTCAACACCTGTTCGACCGAGTCGACACGCCCAAGCATGGTATCCGCCGCAACCAAGCCATCAGACTTACCCGTTGGGATCAATTCGCGCCTGAGTTTATTAATCTCGCCATGCACAGCCGTCAGGCTCTGCCTGATATCTGCCAAAGTCTCGGTTCGCTCGTCAGACGTCGCACTCACCGCACTCATGGCAGAAAAAGACCAAACCACCAAAAAAATCCTTGCCCAATGCATGTTATCGTCCCTCTGCTACCCTGCCAAATCTCCCGAGACCCGCGTGACTGCGCGTCGGTTCTGGGAATAACAGCTTTCCTGACTGCACACTTCCAAGGGGCGTTCCTTGCCATAACTCACGATTTGCAACTGGTCTGTTGGCACACCCCGTGACACCAGATAATTGCGCACCGCACTTGCCCGACGCGCGCCAAGTGCAAGATTGTACGCCCGTGTCCCCTGTTCGTCGGCATGACCCTCTATTAAGATTTCCGAACGCGCATTATCTATCAGCCACGTGGCTTGGGCATCCAAAATGCCCTGAGCCTGTTGGGTCAGGCTTGATTGATCCACAGGGAAAAATACGCTGTCTCCAATACTGGTCCGAAAATACTCAATAGAATCCGGCTCAAAATTTCCGTTTTGACCAAAACTGCCGTCCCCGGACAAGCCGGCGCGATCGTCGTTATCAAGCAAACCGCCGCCGCCTGTACACCCAGACAGCACGAACCCAACGATCAAAGCACCCACAATTATTTTTATTTTCATCCCGCTGCCCCGCTTAATAATTCTACCATCATCTAAAATCTATAGCATAAAATACGAAGGACATGAAAGTAATCCTATCGCCCTACCTAATTACCTAGAGGTGACCAAGACGGATCGGATGCACCGTGCGGTGTGCGTAAAGGTTTTAGGTTCCGTCCCGAAACATCGATCGAATAAAGCCCAGACGCCCCCTTCGCACCACGGGTTTCCCGCGTAAACATAATCACCCGCCCATTTGGTGCCCAAGTCGGCCCCTCATCCAAGAACGAAGCTGTCAAAAGCCGCTCTTCGCTGCCATCAAATCGCATCACACCAATATGAAATCGTCCCTTACTCTGCTTGGTAAACGCAATCATATCACCCCTCGGCGACCAAACTGGAGTGCCATAGCGCCCCTTACCAAAGCTAATCCGCCTTGGGTCTCCTCCGGCCACCGGCATGATATAAAGCTGCTGCGTTCCAGAGCGGTCGCTTTCAAAAACGATCTGGCGACCGTCAGGCGAAAAGCTGGGCGCAGTTTCGATCGAAGGCGCCGTCGTCAAACGTTGACTTTGCCCACTGCCCAGAACCAAGCGGTAAATGTCCGTGTTGCCGGCCTTGGTAACAGAATACACCACTGCGCCGCCATCGGGGGAAAAGCGCGGCGCAAAACTCATCGTACCGCGTTGGTTTTCCAATACCCGACGCCGGTTGTTGGCAAGATTCAGCAGATAAATACGCGGGAAACCCGTCTCGTAACTGGTATATAGAATTTGCTTGCCATTAGGAGAGAACCGCGGTGCCAAAACCAATGATTTTCCGTCCGTCAGCGGCCGAGAGTTTTCGCCATCTGCATCCATGATTGACAAAGCTTTCTGACGCGCATTTTTTGGTCCTTTTTCTGCGACATATACGATCTGGCTGTCAAAATAACCGCTTTCACCAGTAATACGGGAATAAAGCGAGTCTGCCACTTTATGGGCGATACGGCGCCATCTGTCTTTAGTTCCGACGAATTGCAAACCATCGCCCAGCTCTTGGCCTGCAAATACATCATAGCTTCTGAATTTCACCACGAGCTGATCTTTTGAACTTATCTTTACCGCCCCGGTGACGAGCGCCTGAACATTAATCGCTTTCCAGTCTGAATATTGCACCGGGGATGCAAAACTGGTGATCTGGCTGATGTATTTTGCTTTTGCAACCTCTCGAAACAAACCCGAGCTGTTCAAATCCTGAACCACCAAAGCGGTGATTTTTTTACTCCAATCCTCCGCGGCGCGGTTTTCTGCAACAAAGACCGGTGCAGCATAGGGGATGGGCTGGATCACGCCCTCTGTCAGCGTGAGCTTCAAAGGGGCGGCATAGGCCTTAAGCGGCGACACCAAACCCAAAACAACCAGGATCAAAACCATCCATTTTTGCATTACTGTGTCCTCATTTCTGACGGATCGAAACGAACTTCGATCTCTTGCCATTCATCATATTTTTCAGGCGGTAAATTCGCCCCCATCTTGTTGCCGCACCTAAATACGGTGCTCTTTGCAATTTGAACCGCGCTTCTCAGGGCGCTACCGTCACCGCCTTCACTATCAATCATCCGAAGACTGCCCGCAACAAGTTTGCCATCCGGTGACATTTTCCAGCGTAAAGTCACCACAATATCTGCAGACAGACTGCCTACGTCGACTGTCCAACACGGTTTTAGATGCCGCTTTATTGCGTTTTTCTCGCCAGAAGTCATCTGAAACCCGGATGGGCTGCTGGGTGTCGCCGTTTCAGGCCCCGGCGCGCTGAGGGCTTCTTGCAGCGCTAAGACAACCGAATCAGACTGTGTCAGCGCCGTGTTTTTCGTCGGACGCAACATGGGCCGCAACGACCGTTCGGGGGCCCCCGACGGCGGCTCCATGGTTTCAGGCGTAATTTCTGCAACGGCCTCTTCCTCGACCTTTTCTTCCCGCGGCTTATCGGGTGTCTCGGGCACCTCAGGCGCGGGCTCAACCTGAGCAACCGGTGGCGTCTCTTCGGCAATAGGAATCTCAGGTTCAGGCGCCTGCACCGGTTCAGGAGCAATTTTCGCCACCGATTTGGGCTGCGGTGGTTGCTGAGTTTGCGGCGCTAAAATAGCCACTTGCTCCATTGGCGGCTGGATCTCTGGTGGCATGTCCAGCGGCTTAGGTTCAGGCGCAACATATAGGTTTTCATTATCGGGGACAGAATCCGGAGCTGCAGATTGCACGACTGCCGGCACCACGGGGGTTGGCGCCGACGCCTCCGCCACACTCGGAAATGCGGGCGCTTGCTCTTCGGGTTCGATTGACGGTAACTCGACAATGTCCTCAGCCCGCTCTGGCGCAATCTCAGGCGCAAATAAAGCGTCGAACTCCTGCGCTGAAACGATCGCGACTTCGCGAATCTCAAGCGGCTCATTCTGGGGCTCGAAAAAACCACCGAAAGCCATCCACCCCAGCAGTCCTGCATGACCCAAACCAGAGATATAATGCCCAATATCCACCGTTACTGCCTAGCCACCCTGCCCGTTAGTGGCCTGCCCCAGAGGGTTTGAACCTGCAGAGTTTGTCCCATTAAATGTCGGGCCGCCGATATCGGTGACCAGCCCTATGTTCGAGAAACCGCCAGCATTCATCGCACCCATCACCTGCACCACCGTTGCATAGGGTATGGCACCATCCGCCCGCAGAAAAATACGATCATTGTCGCGTTCAGTGGCGACAGACTTAAGCTTTGGCACCAAGTCTTTGATCGCAATTTCGGTTTTCTGGATCATCACCGCACCCTGTGCCGTAATCGTCACCGTCAACGGCTCTTGTTTTTCCGACGGCAAGGCGTTGGCCGCCGTTTTAGGTAGTTCGACCGGCACACCAACCGTCAGCAGCGGTGCTGCAACCATAAAAATAATCAATAAAACCAGCATAACATCGACAAAAGGTGTGATATTTATTTCCGCCATCGGTTGCGCCCGGCCATGTCGCCGCCGGCGGCTGCCATTTTTTTGCGCCCTGACAACCCCACCCGCCATCACTCAACTGTCCAACTGGCGGCTTAAAATTGTCGAAAATTCATCGGCAAAGGCCTCGTATCCGGCAAGTAACCGATCGCTGTCGGCACTCAACTTATTATAAAAAATGACCGCAGGTATCGCCGCCAGCAGGCCAAGCCCTGTGGCCATCAATGCCTCGGCGATCCCCGGCGCGACAACCGCAAGATTAGTGTTTTGTTGCTGTGCGATTTCGATAAATGCGTTCATAATACCCCAAACCGTCCCAAACAGGCCAATAAACGGGGCGGTTGATCCCACAGTGGCCAAAACAGGCAAGCCCTTTTGCAGGTCTTCCGCTTCTTTCGCGATGGCAACATCCATCGAGCGATCTATCCGCGCATGCGCCCCGGCAATCAATCCACCATCCTGACGGTGGCTCCGCTGCCATTCCAGCATACCAGCGCTAAAGATTTTTTCTGGCCTGCTTTTGGATTTCGGGCCAATTTTCTGGAACAGCTCGTCCAGAGGTTCACCCGACCAAAAAGCCCGGTCAAATTGCGCCGCTTGGCGCCGCGCAATGCGCAAAGACACGCCTTTGCCAATAATGATGGACCAAGACCAAAAAGACGCAATAATCAGGATCATCATGACGATTTTTACCGTCAAGGTTGCACGGGCAAACAACGCCCACATCGAGAAGTCTACCGCCTGTGTAAGGGCAAGAGTTTCAGTTTCCATTGGCCTGCTCGGTCTGCTTTGGCCCGCAACGGGCTCTGTTTGCGGCAAGCATACCCTAACCCACGCCTAAAACCAATCACATTGATGTCACCAGCCAGCATTAAAAATCACCCCAACAGCTGGCGCAATGCTTTGGGTAAGCGCGCCGGTTGACCGGTTTCGCGCAATGCCACAAGCGTTACTTGCGCAGTAAACAATACCTGTTCCCCCCGGCACACATCTTGTTGCAGAACGAAACGGGCGGCAGTCCCGTATAAAGGCTTGGTATGCACGGTTAAATTGTCATCAAACCGCGCTGGAATAAGATAATCAGCCTCGACCCGGCGCACGGCAAAAACCAGCCCGTCGCGTACTTTTAAAACAGTTTGATCCAGTCCCAAGTCCCGTGCCCATTCTGTACGGGCCCGTTCAATATAACACAGATAATTGGCGTAATAGACAATCCCCGCCATATCCGTATCTTCATAATAGACATGTACCGGAAAAATGTGGCTCATTGCACAACCTCGAGACGGGCACACAGCCGCAGCGCATGGGAGGGGTCATAAGCGACAACTGGCATTGTGGGATCATAGGCCGCCCGGATCACCCCGGCGATATCGGGACGCAAGATCGTTGCCCCCCCAGGCACCACGGCCAGCGGCGATTGTTCCCTAAATGCCGTATCCGACCATAAAAGCACGGTCTGCACCACCTGCGACAGGGCCAACGTTTCAGCCGGCACTGCCCCAAGATGTTGATCCATGCGCAAAAACACGAAAGCCGCCTTGATGCCGCCTTGGTCATCAAAGCGAAAGATGCGGTATTGGTTCGCCGCCTCCCGCGTCAAGCGCGCCACAAGTGGCGCCAAATCCGGCACCAACCGGTCAAGATCGGGCACTTCGATCAACTCGGCCCAGTCACGAAAGAAGAACACCATGCAATTGCTGCCGAGTTCCGGGTCGGTTTCAGCCATATTATGCCCCGCCAACGCCACAACCGCCTCAAAAGCACCCTTGATCACCGACAGGGTTTCGGCTTCGACCCCGAACACAATCGGCGCGATTGGTCGCCCCCAGCGCGCGAAAGCATACTTGCCGTCAGCACGGGTAAAAAGCGCCTCAACCTCGGTTTGTGTCATCTGTCTCAGCTCCTGTTGTGGTCTGCCCCACGCAGGGGATGTTGGTGGCGGTCATAACAATCTTTGCACGGCTGTGCAAAGGGGCGATCAAGACAAAAAACGTCGGGAATGGCAAAAGTGTTTACATGGAAAACCAGACCTCAATCGCCAGTAAATCGAGAGGGCACCTGCAGCGCCCAAATCCAAAACCCGAATTAAAACGTCAGGCAGATGTCCGACAGGTGTCAGAGGGACCGGAGAGTTTTAAAGGCGTGCGCAATAAGATTGCCGGCTATCAAAACTCGGGTAAGTCAACAGCCAAACGGAGCAATTTCGCCCCGCTGCCATGCAGTTATCACCACATTGGGGTCAATACCGGCCGAAGATGAGGCCTGATTTCTCGTGGCATCAAGCCAGCACCTAATCAACCCATAGCCGGTTGAATACCCACATTGATAGGGAAACGCGGCATCCCCGGTCCAACTGCCAAACATCCAGTTGGCCCACCCCCCCGGCAACTGGCTATAGGGCACATCGACATGCGCTTTGGCCTTTGCGGCAAATTGGCGTAAAACGGTCCCCATACACTCGATTGCATAAAACGGTGTCACCCCAACGATTTCCTCTTCAAAACAGCACGCCAGCCCCTCGCTGACCAGCGCCTCGCCAAAGGTGCCTGTCAGGCCACCGCAAGCCAGAGAACGCGCACAATGATGCAGTTCATGCGCCAATAACGCGCTGACCCGATGCTCTAAATTTTGCGCAAGGCTGTCATGGTCGGGATCAAGCTGCAGAAGAATTTGGTGGGCGTCATATGCATAACCACTGACCCCAAGCTGCGGGATCACGAACTTTGGGGCTGCCATAACAACCACATCCAGATCCCCCAACACCAGCTTGGCCGAGCATGTTTGCACACAGTCCTCAAGCGCGGCGTGCACTCGGGTTTTAAACTCGCCGTACAAGGCACCGCTGGCCGACAGGAAATGAAAGGTGACTGCCATAATTTATGCGGTTTCAATCAAAGGTTAAATATTATTCCGTTTTGGTATCACAAATTGGGCCGTATGTCTGCCCGATAGTTCAGGCCAAGCCTAACGGACCACCGCCTTGCACGTATAAAGCGTAGAGTTGCGCGCAAGTCGAATGCCTGCAAATCGGCACAGCCTATTGTCAGTCAACGCCCGGCAGATCCTCGCGGATATCGGCGCCGTTTTCCGAAAAGCCACTCGAACATGAGGGTCCGAAGATCACGTAGCAGGGGATGGCCGCAACAAAGGCTTTAATCCGTTTCTCAGTGTATCAAGGGCTATAATAATAATTTTTTGTTTCATAGACCTCTGAAAATGCCCACTTTTGCAGCGGTGCGGGCTATGCCACCATAAGTGTTATTCACATCATAAAACCACGCAATGAGCAGGGATTAAAAACCCCACATATAAAAATAACGCCTTACTAACCCTGGCTTTGGTTGCCAGATGTAGACCCCAAAAAGACGCTCTTGTCAGCACAGCAATTATTCAAACAGAGCACCCTGCACTTTGGGTGCCACCATCCCCAAATGATCCCAGCCTTTTTGCGCCAACATCCGACCGCGCGGCGTGCGTTGGATCAGACCCTTCTGCAACAAAAACGGTTCTATAACCTCTTCCAATGCATCACGGCTTTCCGACAGGGCCGCACTCATCGTCTCAATTCCCACCGGGCCTCCGGCATAATTTTCAGCAATCAGTAGCAGATACCGCCGGTCAGCACCGTCCAACCCCAGATTATCCACCCCGAGCCGGGTGAGGGCGTGGTCAGCCAATTCACGGGTCACCGTGCCATCACCTTCAACCATGGCAAAATCTACCACCCGACGCAGCAGACGGCCGGAGATACGTGGCGTGCCGCGCGACCGCTGCGCGATTTCGCGCGCGCCGCCCTCATCCGCCGGCGCGCCCAGTTTCGCCGCATTACGGGTGACAATCTGGTGCAACTCGTCGACGGTATAAAACTGCAGCCGTGTCGGGATACCAAAGCGGTCCCGCAGCGGCGTGGTCAGCAAACCCAAGCGCGTGGTGGCGCCGACCAGCGTAAAGGGCTGCAATTCAATCCGCACCGTGCGCGCCGCAGGCCCCGCACCAATCACCAGATCAAGTTCAAAATCTTCAAGCGCGGGATAAAGCACCTCTTCCACCACCGGGTTAAGGCGGTGAATTTCGTCGATGAACAACACATCACGCGCCTCAAGATTGGTCAGGATCGCCGCCAGATCGCCCGCCTTGGCCAGCACCGGCCCCGATGTCATACGAAAACTCACCCCCAGTTCACGGCTCATGATCTGCGCCAAAGTGGTTTTGCCCAACCCCGGCGGGCCGTAAAATAATGTATGATCCATTGCCTCCCCGCGTTGACGCGCAGCTTGGATAAACACTTTGAGATTGGCCCGCGCCTCGGCTTGGCCGATAAACTCATCCAATCCCTGCGGGCGTAGGGCGCGGTCGCTGTCTTCGGGCATCGGGTCAGGGCGCAGGGTGGGATCAGGTTCGGTCACGGTTTAGCCTTTCGGCGCCAGAAGTTTCAATGCGGCACGGATCAAGCCAGAGGTTTCGGCCTCGGGCGCGGCGCCCGCGGCTTCGGCAACAGCGCTGGCCGCCTCGCCGGGTGCATAGCCCAGATTGGACAGCGCCGACAGCGCTTCACTTTGGGCCGAAACCCGACGGTCCGCAGCTGATGCAGCCGCCGCGGCAGAGCCTTTGGCAACCCGAGCGCTCACCGCACCTTCAACCCCGGCGTCATCATCGGCTCCGGCACCTTGATTGGCTCCTTGACCGACACCCGGTTCTGCGGTTTGCGTACCAAGGGCCAGACCCAGAGTGCCGCCCATCGCCATTACCTTTGGCGCTTTATCCTTCAACTCATTCACCACGCGCTGCGCTGTTTTGGGGCCAATGCCGCGCGCCGCTTTGACCGCGTTCCAGTCACCCAGCGCAATGGCCCGGTTGACACCTTCAGGCCCGAGCGTGCTGAGAATGGCCAGAGACGCCTTGGCCCCGACACCCTGAACGCTCATCAACAAGCGGTGCCATTCTTTTTCCTGTAAGGATGTAAAGCCGAACAATTGCAGCAAATCTTCGCGCACGATAAGATCGGTATAAAGCGCCAGCATCGTTCCTACCGCAGGCAGAGATGCCAAGGTGCGATCCGAGCAAAACACAATATAGCCAACACCACGCACATCAAGCAAAACGTGGTCATCCGCACGGTATTCCAGCACCCCTGAGAGCTTTCCAATCATGCACGCACCTGTTCGGCTGTGGCCACCCGTTCTGCCGAGCGGCTGTGGTGGGCATGACAAATCGCCACCGCCAGCGCATCGGCCGCATCGGGGCCCGCTAAAACTACTCCGGGCAATTGCATCTTGACCATATGGGCCACCTGACCCTTTTCCGCATGGCCCACTCCAACAACGGTTTTTTTCACGGTGTTCGGGGCATACTCACCCACCAGCAATCCGGCCTTTGCCGGCACCAGCATCGCGATTCCACGGGCCTGCCCCAGTTTCAGCGTACCCGCTCCATCCTTGTTCACAAAGGTTTTTTCAACCGCAGCTGTATCGGGTTGGTATTTCGTCAACACCTCGCACAATTGTTCGTACAGCGATACCAATCGTGATCCCAAATCGCAGCCCTGCGACACACAGGTCCCGTTCGCAACATGTTTCAAACGGCTGCCAGATACATCTATCACGCCCCATCCGAGGTTTCGCAAACCTGGATCAATCCCTAACACCCGCATTTGCACCTCTGTTTATTTTTTTTCGCAGTAGCACGAAACGCGAACAAAGGCTATCACCAACTGTTTGATAGGCCAATTTTGCAAACCTAGGGCCAATGGGCATGCCGAGGGCTTTACGGCACAGGCGGATCACCCCAAACGGGCCAACCACAGATTGAGACAAATCACTTAACTTCAGAGCCCCAGATAAAAATAATCAATCCCAGACAACATCCTGATCGAATGAACACACGAAGAAAAACGCCTCAGGCTGTGCCGGTTCAACCTCAACCGGATGACCCACCTTTGAACATCTATTGGGCACCCGTTCAGCCTTGCAAAAAATGCATATGGGCCCTGCAAAAACAGGTGTTGCTGCATCCAACCTAAATCCCTAGATGAGCCGCTCTAGACTGACCAACTCCCTCTCAAGGAAATTAATGATGGCCTTTACCCTGATCAACCAGACAGAATCTGCCCCTTCAAACATGCTTCACAATAGCATTCTGAAAGCTACGACAGTATTGCAACTTTTCGTCGCTTGGAACAAAAGCCGTAAA
>OBMK010002845.1_pt1 | contig 12625 bp, 25 predicted proteins | sample 1539081 | NCBI WGS metagenome assembly OBMK01 (sample SAMEA3355528, study PRJEB22509) | marine metagenome | biome: marine; feature: river plume; material: water | place: USA | collected 2010-08-07 | depth 0.5 m | reverse complement strand
TGTACCTTGATATGCCTATTGACCGAACTACTAACTATCAGAACTCAGGTGACTTTTTAGCCGCTGATGTAAACGGTGATGTTAAGAAAGCATACATTGCTATGCAACAGTTAGCAACCGAGCTTAGTCAGGGTGTGCGAAAGCCTGTAGCTGATTCTGGCACAATTAATATGGAGCTACCAGTCGCGGCTACAAGAGCTGATAAAGTTTTAGGCTTTGATTCTCAAGGTAGTGTCGAGGTTAAATTAATAGCTGGAATTCAGCCAGGTATAAAAAACGTCAAAGATTATGGGGCTAAGGGGGACGGGGTGACTGATGATGGCCCCGCTATTCAGTTAGCCATTGATAGTCTTCTTAGCGGTGGCACTGTAATTATCCCAGACGGTGAGTACCTGATTTCTACAGGGGTGTTTATTACTAAAGGAATACGTTTACTTGGTAATGGGCGTGTTAACTTTAACGGTTATACTAGCTCATTTAGCCCAACTGAGCATTCTGGCTCTACGCTTATTCGCGTTAGTGATGGCGTGACAGCTTTTTCATTTAACAAGCAAAATGATGTGACTGCGTTTGGTTGCTCTATTGAGCAGATGTCATTTGCTGGAACAGTAATCACACAATCGGCATTTACTGACGCGCCAGCATTTAGGGCTAACACTCACGCTATTAACATAGATTTTACGGCAGAACTAGCACTAGAGCGCCTAGACTTTATGAATTTAGACAAGTGTATTTTTAACCAATCAGGTAATCTAGCTGTTAAACCTTTTATAGAGAACATGACAGCTAAAGACTGTAATTATTTTATTAAGGCAGAAGATAATGCGGCTGACTTTACAGTAACTAATTTGTCTTTAATTAAGATGAACTATGGTATCCACACTACTAGCTTAGATGGTTTGGTAATGAGTAATGCTACTATCTACCGCAGTTATGTATCTGCTATGTACGATGTAGGAGGCGGTTTAAATCAAATTAGTAATTTTATTAACATATCTAATTGTCACTTTTTTGAGTCAGGCGGGACACTGTGCTACTTTAATGGCATTTCTCAGCTTACGATTACAGGCTGTGATTTTGTTCGTGCTGGACTAGTAACGTCTACTGTACAAACCGGCCTATTTATTTACAACTCTGAGATAGTAAGCGTTAGCGGTGGTATGATTGAAAGATCATTAGGTGATGGAGCGCAAATATACGACAACCGTTATGTGGACTTTTCTACTAACATAATGGGCTCTGGCTACACGAAGGGAAACCGCACAGGTTTAATTGCTTACGATAACGAATCAATTAATGTTGACTGTAGCATAACGTGCGTTGGTGTGCAGTCTGCGGCTGCGGCTAACTTTTATAATTCTAAGTCAGTATCGGGGGTTGTTACTTCTGATGATATTGTGCTAGGCCGTTCTGAAACGTTAGTGCAACGCGGTGTTATTGAGTATGTGCAATGCTTAACATTTCCTTCTATTATTGCTCAAGGGGGAAACGTCAATCTAGCTGTCAACGTACCTTACTACCTTAATTCTGCAAGTGCTACAAGCGGCCAAAGTTTAGTTTTATATGGCGTTGAATTTCCTACAGGTGGCTCAGGCACAGGCGTTGAAGGATTGGTATTGCGAATAAACAGTGATTTTAGCACTGTGCTTGACAATACTGGCAATATGGAATTTCGGAAAGTCATAGAGACTAATACAAGTGGTTCGGGTGTTAGTAATACTTTTGACGTTTATTTGCATAACCTTGCAAGTGCGGGACTAGGTAATTACAATATAGCTTCGGGGAGCATTATTAAGTTTAAATACAAGATTGTTGAATATTCGATTGACACTTACTAGGAATTAGCATGGCTCAAATTATTATTAAAGACTGGAACAAAAGCTTTCTACAGAACGCACTAAGTCATTTAGAGGGTAAACTGACTTTATGGAACCAGCAGGCAGTACAAGGGGTTATTATTGAGGATGACATGTTTTATCCTACGAATGACAACATGATTAGCAATGGTGATGCGGGTAATCGCTGGTCTGTGGTATTTGCTGGTACAGGAACAATTAATACATCCGATGAGCGCGAGAAACAACAGATAGGGGCTATTGATGAAGCGGTACTAAGAGCTTGGGCCAATGTTAACTTTGTGCAGTACAAGTGGAACGATGCTGTAGAAATTAAAGGTGATGGCGCTCGCTGGCACTATGGTCTGATTGCACAGCAGGTGAAAACTGCGTTTGAAGCAGAAGGTCTGGACGCATTTGAATATGGATTGCTTTGCTATGACGAGTGGGATGATAAGTCTATTGCATTAGCAGACGGTGAAGAATATCCCAAGAAAGATCGTTACGGCATACGTCACGATGAAGCATTAGCATTAGAGTGCGCCTATTTGCGTTCTCAATTAACTTAATTTAAGAGACTCTGTCCTCCAAGGATAAGCAGGGTATCTCCCTGCGTCACCTGCGGTACAGGCTCTATTGGCTGGACAGCTAAATAACTAAGAGGTAAGAATGTCAAATCCATTTGAAGGAAAACGAGGACACTTAAACGGTAGCGTAACTGATATGCTACCTGTCGCCCCAAGCAATAGCACAGACCTATCTAGTGTAGGTATAGGGCTATACATTACGGGCGCGGGGAACGTGACTTTTCACAACGTAGATGGAGTGTCTAGGACAATTGCTGTCCCTGATAACTTTTATCTTATTTGTTCGGTCAAGCGTGTGCTGTCTACTGGCACTACCGCCACTGGCATACACGCTCTAATAGCATGATTAACGCTAACCTAAGTGCGTTCTCTGTAGGCAAGGCGGTAGGTCGTGGCGGTGGGGTGATTCCTTTGCAGTGGGCCAACGATAACTCTAAACCGTACATAGCGTGGCCAAGTCCGCCGTTCATTTTTTTTGCGGTGCCTATTGTCAATCCCTCAACTTCTCCCGACCAGTGGCAGTATTCTAATAATGGAGGTGCGTCTTGGACTAATTTTAACCCTGGTGCAAGTATAGTTGCAGGCCTAGAAACTCCTTATGAATTTAGCGGTACCCTTTATACTAATTTAGCTGTATCTAAGGCGTGGTCAGCGGGAAACACTAGCTATATTCAAAGGTTTGGGGGAGGTACATTGTTTGGTGGAATTACTTCTCAAGGAGAAACCATAGCACTTGCAAATAATGCAGGAAATTATCCATAAAAGGAATCATAATGGACAAACTAAAACAGTTCTGGCGTAGTCGTTCTAACAGATGGCAAGTCTTTGGCATAACCTTGGCGGCTTTACAGGTCTATGTCTTACAGCTTAACCTGTCTGCTGAGACTATTATGTTAGCCAGTATACTATTCGGAATGGGTGGTATATTCTTTCGGTATCAAACTACGCAGTCAATGGCAGAAAAATGATTAAACTAATAACAGAAAACCCGCAGATTAAATCTACTGTAGAGACTGTCGTAGTAGCAAGCGCGGCGGCCAATGGTTTTGACCTTGCAGGATTTATTGATCTAACGCTTAACCCTATTTTGCAAGCAGTGTCGCTTATTGCAGGCATTTCGTTATCTGTTATAATGATTTATCAACGAATAAAAAACAAAGGACAAAATAATGCCTAGAGATTACCCTCCAAAGCGCGACCCAAAAAAAAGCAAACCTAAAAAAAGCAAGCCTCAAAAATGACTTTTCCATTGATTGTAGTTATGCTTGTTTTAATCATGACGCAATCTTCTTGGCAAAACAAAATTACTGGGTTTTGTTATTTAGTGTCGGTAATTTATGTAAATTATTACATGATTTTTATGCCTGAATATTATTTTTTATTAAGCGCCCTGTTCGAAGGGACAGGTATCTGCTTGGTTCTAAATGCTGTACAATCCTATACCAACAACCTTGCCTCTAAACTACAGGCTATGTGTTTAATATTAGTTGCCATTCAATTTGCTTTTTATTCTTTATGGTATCAAGGTATAGAAATAATCGGCAATTATGCAATTGAATCATTTTATTCTTTGACATGGACTGCATACTACTGGGTGGTGTGTGCCATTTTGGTGGGGAGTTCAGGCAGTTTTGGAAGTGCTATTAAATATTTTAGGTTTTATAGCTCTTGCAATGGCGTGTATAAGCGCCATACTAGAACGCCCTAAAAAGAAAAGGAAAGAATGATGACATTTTTAAGTGGAATTTTAGGCAATAGCGATATAATTGTTAAGGGGTTCAAGTTAATTGATGACTTGCATACTTCTGACGAAGAACACATTAAGTCTACCGCCAAAGCCAAGACTGATTTATTGTCTGCTTACGCTCCTTTTAAAATTGCTCAACGTTATTTAGCCATGATTTTCAGTTTGACGTTTGTAGCCAGTTACATCATGGTGTTGACTTTATATTTTGATGGAAAATCTACGGACGATGTTACAAAAATTATAGATGCGTTTAAGATAGACTGGATAATGCTTACTATCGTAGGGTTTTATTTTGGCGGTGGTGCGTTTGAGGGTGTGATTGCATCAAAAAAGAAATGAGATACTTTAAGGTAGAAGATTTTAATTGTAAGGAGACGGGCGAAAATGAAATGTCTCCAAAGTTTCTTGAACGATTAGACGAGTTACGCCACCGTTGCGGGTTTCCTTTTATCATCACTAGCGGGTATAGAAGTCCACGGCATAGCTTAGAAAAAAGAAAGGCTAAGACAGGGACTCATGCTCAAGGCATAGCGTCAGACATAAGAGTCGTAGGAGGCTATGAACGTTACGTTATTCAAAAGCACGCTTACGCTATGAATTTTACAGGAATAGGCGTTCACAAAGATTTTATTCATGTAGATGACAGGAAAACAACCCCTGTTAGTTGGCCTTACTAAGTAGGCTTTTATTTTCTTTAATTAGGCTGGGTAAAGTAATTTTTACTTTTCTGCCTTTTTTGCCTGACTTTTCGACAAATGTTCTAGCAAATAAAGTGCCAAGTTGTTCTGGACTGCTCACCCTGCTTAAAGACCCCAAAAACTGCTTCATTGTAATTTGTTGAGGTTTGTCAAATCCATACCCCAAATAATCATAAGTATCTGTAATGGTAACGCTACCGTCTTTATTTTTCCTTGCATTAAAATGTCCTAAAGAGGTTTCAACATTATATGCTGGGGAAGTAAAAGATTTTTTTATAGCACTTAAAGCGTTAGCGCCTTTTCCACCGCCGCCAGCATCGCCGTATGATACTGAAATTTTGCCCCGATCTTTGTCATAGGTTGCTAATTTGGCTTGCGCTTCTTGAATTCGGCGTTGCTTTAATTCTCCAAACTCTGCGTCAGAATATTTGTTGACTAACTTTCCGTTTTTAAAAGTTTGAGTTTGATTTGTTTCTTTTTTTAAAGCGGCTATACTTTTAACAAGGCTAGTTTCGTCTTTATAATTTTTTGTTTCTTGTCTTTGTATTTTGCTCCTCATTGCCTCTAGCTCTAACGGCCTAAAGTCTTTTTCCGTAATGTCAGAAGTATTGCCACTCAAATATTGCCCAAATAACCTAACATTAGTTGGAGTTTTTTCCATCTGAGCTTTAATAAGATCGCTTATAGTAGCAGGCATATTTAACTTAACAAACTTTTAGCGGTTTTTTTGGACTGTTTAAAGGCTTTTGCTGTAGGCGCACCCTTTGCCCCTGCTTTCCTCATAACCTCGCCAGATCCAGCCTTAATTCGCTTTCTTTTAGCATGGATGTTCGCGTATAAACCTTTCATTACCATTTACTCTTATTAGCCCAGTATGCCGCAGACATTTTGCCCTTGGCTATGTTCTTTGCGTGTCTTGCTTTAAATGATTTGCGCCTAGCTTTTTGTTTTTCGGTCTTTGGATTAGATCCTGCACCAGATACACCTTGCTGACCATAGCGTATAGTCTTGACTTGGTTGCCAGATTTAGCTACGACAACGTGTGACTTTGTGGAATGGCTAGGGGTGCGCTTAGGTTTGTTGTAACCAGATACGCCAATTCTTTTTAGTAGGCTTTGACTCATGCTTGTATTGTACCAAAAAAAAGCCCCTAAAAATAGGGGCCAAACAGGGGAGTAACACATGAAAATAATAGCTTGGCAGGAGGTAGCACCCTCGAACCAAAATGTTTGACCTCCCGATCAACACGAGACCTATTATACATCAAAATTAGGATGAAGCAACCCTATTTGTTCTTCTGTAGGCGGTGTTTGCAATTCTTCTATCTCTATCTTAACCTCGGCCCATAGATCATCTACTTGGCCTCTCGCTTGACTGGGCAAAGCATCTAGGTAAAGCACTGATTCGACAATATTTAGCAATGTTTCTTTATGCTCATGTAGATTATGTTGCTCACAGTCTTTAAGTAATTCATGTATTATCTTCATAACTTTCTCCCTTAGCTGTATTAATACCTATAAAGGGGTACAACAACCTGTACTCTGCCCTCTCACGTAGATAAAGTTTCTCCAAATCTTGACGAGTAATTTCGTTTAGATCCTTCTGATTGAACAACATCCGTTTTGTCTTTTTTCTGGCTAACTGCCTTTTATTTCTGGCAGTAATTTGGTTTTTTATATTTACCTTATTCATCACTCCCTCCTAATTATAGGATACAGGTTCGTAGCTAGGGTCTTGCTCCATCTTCCTAAGCTCTAATCTGTAATGTTTGGCAATCTCTGCCCTAAGTTTTTTATTGGTTGGCATTAAAATGTTTTTCTTTTCTAATAACATTTCCATGTGACCCTGACCTGCGTATTCTTCTACTAGCCATGCTGTAAACTCTGTAGGGTTTTCCGTAAAATATCGGTGGTGATAGCTACACAGACACACAAGATTATCCAAGCTCCACCTAACAGATTTAGCTCGTCGCCCATGAATGTGACAGCATTCCATTCTACTGTCCTGCTTGCCGCAGTATTCGCAAGTGTAATTAGCTTTCTGTCTAACAACCTTACTGCACCATGTGTCACAAGCCTCTAGCTTAATACTCATTGTTGTTTTCCCATTGTTGCCCGTATTTTATGACTGTCCCAAAGATAACCCGACAACCTATCTGCAACTGCCGACAACTCTACTGTGCTTAAATTTTTACTGCTTTTTGTTTCTGGATAAAGCGCGTTTTGCACTGGTCGCCACATTCTTTCCTTGACATTTTGTTTAGTCCACTGTATCTCAACTTCTCCACTAAGTACAGGGCTAGTTATTTTAAGCCAATATCCTGCGTCATTACATTTATCCGCTATTTCGCCCAAAAAAGCATGTAAGGCGCTGTTCTGTTGTGGCGTTCTAGGCTTATGCGTGTAGTATTCTACCCTAACGTATGGCTTAGTCTCATAAAGTCCGTCTAACAAGGCTTTAAATGCTTTTAAGCGGCTTTCACTGTTTATCGTGTACCCTTCTGGCATTAAATTAATTTCCTCTTTAACCATAAAGCACTTATTTGTGCAGTTACTCCTTCAACAAGAGGCTCTGAATTTACTTTTCTTGCAGGCTTCAAGTGTATATTCTCTACAATTCTTTTCATATTTAACCGTTTATGCAAAGTATTTTTTGATATTCCTGTAATTTTAGAGATTTCCGCGCAAGTGTATTTGCCTCCATCTTTTAAGCCAACAAAATTGCCCTTGAATGTTAAAACTGGAATTTTTCTTACGGCTTTAGTCTTTGCAAAATCTTCATCTAAAGCCACGATTTTGCCTTTTAGCTTATAGCTTACAAAAGTAGTTGAAACTTTAAAGCATTCGGCTAATTCTGCCCTAGTGTATAACTCCCCATATGTTAAACCTTTGTGATTTCCCATATATTTTATAAGTATGGATCTTCGGTCTCGTTTTTTATTTTTCATAATTCTCTCTCCTAATCTTTAGTTGTCTCTGTGGGTACATCACTTTTTTCTTTCATTAGTAAGCCCAGTCAGTATTGACTAAACTTTCTTCTATGCTTCTCCCTTTGATGGATTCGCTACGCAACACCCCCGCATGATTTCTCATAGGCTTTTTGGTTACTGGCGACACTTCATCTTCCCACCGCCTACCATTTAAAAACGTAGCAGGGTGTGGAACGTATTGTTTGTCCTCCCATTCCCCTGCATCCATTCTTGCTTTCATGTTTTCAGCAATCAATTTAATAACATCATCACTTAGTTTCAACTTATCCCATGCTTTCCTTGCGGCTAACTTCCCCTTTTTAACAGGATAAGCAGACCAAAAAGCATCAAAATGAACATTATTATTAATTGTAATATTAGTTGTAGTATTAACTGTATTATTATCTTTAAACTTTTCTTTAATAGGGTCATTAACTTTTCTTTGTGGGGTACTAAACTTTTCTTTACTACCCTCATTAATTAAAGTTATATACCTATTTAAGATTTCTTTACTACCCTCCGCGTACTGTATTTCACTTTGGATAAACCCTGCATCAACTAATTGGCGTACCCATTTAGAGATAGATACCTTACTTACTCCGTACAAGTTAGCAAAATAAGCGTTCCCCGCCCAACACCGCCCTTCTTTGTTACACAACGCGGTTATCTCGCCATATAGAAGTTTAGCATTAGGGCAGAGAGCATCGTCATATCTGACACTAGCAGGGATAATAGCGTAATATGATGGATTATCCATTACTCACCTGCCGCTATAAACTCAGATACTTTTACCCCAAACAAATCAGACAGCTTTTCTATGGTCTTACAGGTAGGGTCTCTGTGACCGTTAATAACTAATGAAATGGTAGCAGGGTTTAGAATAGCAAGCCTGCTAATATCTGCCTGAGTGTATCCATCCAGCTTCATAAAGTACGTTAAAGATTTTTGTATGTTCATTTCTTCACCTCCGTTAATTCGTATTGCTTACCCTCAATCGTAACAATCTTACCATTGCAAGTGTTATTCCTTCGTTTCATTTCTTCTTTGTACTCAGATTCGGAGTACATAACGCTATCTAGATACCAAGCCTTATAACCATCTGCGTGCGTAACCGCTGGCCCCGCTTCATTGTGCAACTTATTGCCTAGAAACCAAATCTTTTGCCCATCTGCATAAACGTGAACTTCATACTTAATATACTCACTCATTATTTCATCTCCGTTAATTGAGATTACATGATATACCCTAAGCAATGAATTTGCAATAGAGGGTTGACAGTAAACATAAACACTGTATAGTAGAGGGTAAATCACTAAAGGAGAGTTACATGAATATTACTAAAGAAGCTCGAAAATCCGTTGAATTGGCAGCACTTTCGTGTGGATCTTTTCATTGGATGGATCTTATTGGTTTTGAAGACACAGAAAAAGATCTTATTTGCAAGGAATTCTTGAAAAACGATTTTAATTGGTGTGATGACCTGTTGCCGCCTATGGTTGACAGAGAGAATTACAGTGAATGGATAGAGTTGATTTACGGTTATCATGTAGGCGGTAAATTACATACTGAATACCGTAACGCTATTTATTTGTACCTTGAAGATATTTTGTCTCAAATCATTAGCGAGCTAAAAGCAGAGATAAAATTTCATGGAGGTGAGCGATGAACGATGAAGAGTTATTAAAAAAGACCAATAAGTGTTTGGATTCGGTGCGTAATTTAGACGTGGCACCTATAAATACTTACGAAATAGGGGCCGTCTTGTTTGAGATAAAAGCTAGGCTTGAACAAAAGGAGATGAAAATGGACGATAAAGAGTTTTTAAACGACCTTGATCGTGGGGATTATGATGCCAGTAAAGGCTATCCACACAAAGAGGGCGAGTCACAAGCGTATGACATGGGTTATGCGTTTAGATACATGATTGAACAAATGGAAACAGCAAGGAGTGAGCAATGAAATCAAGTGAATTAATCAATGAGTTAGCTAAAGCACTATGTAATGCTCAGGGACAAATGGGGGGCGTTGTTAAAGATTCATCTAACCCTTTCTTTAAATCAAAATATGCTGATATAACGTCAGTTATTAAGGCAATCAAACAACCGTTTTTCGATAACGGGTTGAGTTATACCCAATTCCCAATTAGTAACGAACATGGCGTTGGCGTATCAACTAGATTAATGCACGTTTCTGGTCAATACCTTGAAATGGAATACACGTTGCCAACGGTTAAAAAAGACCCTCAATCATCTGGATCTGCAATAACATACGCAAGACGGTACGCTTTGCAATCCATAGCAGGAATACCAGTTGCAGATGATGATGCGGAGGCGGCAATGTTGCGCGGAGACGAGAATAAAAGCGAAGTCAAGTCTATAACGCCATCCTACATAGAGAACAGGGAGGTTGTTTACATAAATGCGTTGCTTAAAGAGAGGGTTTCTGACAAAGCGGCGTTTTTAAAGTGGGCAAAAGTTCAGAAGGTGGAAGAAATTTTAGTCACCAATTATTCGGCGGTTGTAACTGTTTTGGAGGCTAAAAAATGCTTATCTTAGACCACGAACAGGGTTCAGATGAATGGCTTGAATCTAGGCTTGGCAAACCTTCTGCCAGTAACTTTAAAAAGCTAGTGACAACAAAGGGTGAACCGTCAAAGCAAGCTGTGGGTTATGTACATGAGTTAATTGGCGAGCGTTTAACTGGCGAGTCGGACTCTTTTTACACGAATGAGCACATGGATCGCGGCAAAGAGTTGGAGCAAGAGGCGCGGCAAGCCTATGAGTTTATCCATGATGTTGATGTCACCGAACATGGTTTTATTTTGCATGATTATGGCGAGTACGGTTGCAGTCCTGACGGTGTTATTTATCAAGATAAAAACATAGTTTCAGGGCTGGAAATAAAATGCCCTAAAGCAAGTACGATGGTCAAGTATCACTTAAACCCCGCTACTTTTCATAATGCCTATTATCAACAGGTTCAGGGGTGTATGTTAATAACTGGTGCACAGTCTTGGGATTTGTTCGCCTATCACCCAAAAGTAAAACCCTTGTTGATTCCTGTGATGCGAGACGATGAATTTTTAGCAAAGCTACAAACCGAGATTGATAAATCAGTTGAAAGTATTTTAATAGCAATGGAGAAGATTATATGAGTATTAACGTAATGACATTTAGCGGTAACGTAGGGCAAGATATGGAAGTTAGGCACACTCCAAACGGCAAAGCCATAGGTCAATTTAGCGTGGCAGTAAAGCAAGGCTATGGCGACAATGAGAAAACTTCTTGGGTAACGTGCAAAATGTTTAATGATCGGGCTGAAAAGGTTTCTACTTACGTCCTGAAAGGTATGTTAGTTACTGTGACAGGCATGCTGTCTGTAGACGAGTGGGAAAACAAAGAAGGCCACAAAATGAAAACTGTTTGTTGTTTGGTGAATGACTTGCAGTTGCCGCGTAAAGCAGACAATCAGCAAGCACCACAAGCACCACAAACACCACAAGCGCCACAAGATAATTTTGACGACGATATACCATTTTAGCCGAGGGTTCCTTTTCCCTAGTGAGCAGGGCTAGCCCACCTGTGGCGACAACGGGCTACTAATAACAGGAGAGAGTGATGAAGTGGATTAGTGTTGAAGACAGGTTGCCAAGCGAGACTGGTAACGTGATTGGCTTCATTGAGGGTGCAGACAGTAAGTCTATAGAGCAAATTAATTGTTATATATGTCCTGAGTACAAGTTTGTTATTTGGGAAACTTTAGACGGCGAAGATGTTGAAGGTCTAGTAACCCACTGGATGCCTTGGCCAGAACCACCAACAGGAGAGAATAATGGATAATTTAATTTATTTACGAGAAGTTTATGATCGGCTCACTGATAAACAGATCGAGGCGATTGAAGCCGTTATAGAGCACGGCAGTCACCGCAACGCGGCTTACGCGTTAGGGAAGTCAAAATCTGCGATTACGCAAGCAATAAAACATGCGCGAAGGAAATCCGCTACAGGTGGTTATGAGCCTGAATCTGACTTGATACATAAAACGGCTAGTGGTTTTGGTGTGACTGGTGTTAGTACAGCTTACAAAGCCGATGGTAGTGTAGGTTTACAGTGGGTTAAGCAATCGCCAGACAAGAAGTTGGCTATTGAGACTATGCTAAACGCGATAGAGAATTATGAATGGCTCCCCGCGCCTGTCATTCAACCCCCTGACGTAGCGGCTAATGAGTTGTGTACGCTTATCACACTAACTGACTACCATTTGGGAATGTACGCGTGGGAGGCTGAAACAGGTGGGGACTGGGACGTTAAAATAGCAGAGAGTACGGCATTTAAGGCTGTTAATCAGTTGGTCGCTAACTCGCCTGCCTCTAAGCTGGGAATATTAAATCTACAGGGTGATTTCTTGCACTTTGACTCATTAAAAGCGGTTACGCCTGCTAGTGGTCACGTTTTAGATGCAGATAGCCGCAGTTCTAAGATGATCGAGCTATCTATGACTATAATGATGGGTTGCGTAGAATTGATGTTGGCCAAGTTTTCCAAGGTGAAGATTATTGTTTGTGAAGGAAACCATGACGAGTACGGTAGCGCATGGCTAAGAAAGTCGGCTAAGCAAATTTATCGTGACAATGACAGGCTAGAAGTTGATGATACTGAGTTCCCATATTATGCGCACCAACATGGAAATATTATGTTAGGGTTCCACCACGGCCACAAGAAAAAGAACGCACAGCTACCTCAGTTATTTGCCAGTGAGCCACGTTATAGGGCAATGTGGGGTGATACAGA
>OBMK010002844.1_pt1 | contig 12625 bp, 13 predicted proteins | sample 1539081 | NCBI WGS metagenome assembly OBMK01 (sample SAMEA3355528, study PRJEB22509) | marine metagenome | biome: marine; feature: river plume; material: water | place: USA | collected 2010-08-07 | depth 0.5 m | reverse complement strand
TATCTTGTGCCTAAACCAGTACAAACTGGTGTCACTGCTGTTTCTTTTGGCTCCAACAAATGGGCCCACTGGAAAACGGCACAAGACGAAATGGTCTTGCGCGTTTCACTTGGTCGAGACGGTGCTCCAATGCATCACCTTGACGACAAGGCCCTACTTGAAGTTGCACTACGCGATCTACGTTTGCATCTTGGTTTCGATGCTGCCCCTACCAACATGCGATTCACGAGATGGATCGAATCGTTTCCGCAATACCGGCCAGGACATGCACACAGAGTTGAAGCACTCGACAAACAATTGCACTCAGCAGCACCCGGTGTTGTATTGGCTGGGGCAAGTTATCGAGGCATCGGTATTCCCGCATGCATCAACGATGGCCAACGTGCAGCATCTCGCGCACTCAGCGAACTGATCTAATTGCATCTCATGAATAAGCAATACCTTCGCGCGATTGTTGCGGGGTTGCTTGTTGCATTCAGCCTTCCGCCGTGGGGTTGGTGGCCACTCGCTTATGTAGGCGTCGCACTTTTCGCGGCGTGTAGACCAAACAGCAATCGCGCCCGATTTATCCTCGGCACGATGTTTGCGCTCGCTTGGCTTGCACCGGGCATGGCTTGGATGTGGTTTCTTACAGCGCCGGGATACGTCATTGCAGCACTTCTGTTTTCTGCCCTTCACGGCATCGCAGCGATGATCACTGGTGCTGTTACAGATCAACACAAACATCGAGTAATAGTTGGTCCGCTTGCACACACACTTGCCGAAGCGTTGCGATTTTCATTTCCATTTGGTGGCGTACCACTTGCAACACTTGCCATCTCTCAAGCTGCATCACCATTCGCGACCATCGTGCGTATAGGCGGACCACTTCTTCTCACTTACGTTGTGTTGCAGATTGGTTTTTTGCTCGCAGGCCTTCGCGAAACTAAAAAGTCCAAGCGCACCGTGCATGCACTCCTCATCGCAGTTGTTGTTGTCGGCATTCTGCCCATTACCGGTGCAATTGCTCCGCACGGACACGACATTGGTCGCTCGCTCAATATTGCTGCGGTGCAGGGTGGCGGTCCGCAGGGCACATTGGCAATCAACACCAATAGTCGCGATGTGGTGATTCGACACCTAGACGCAACCCAAACAATTGCCGATGGATCTGCCGCGACAGGAAACCAATTGGACCTAGTCATATGGCCCGAAAATGTTATTGATGTGAACAGTTTTTCTTCAAGCATCGAGCGCACCGAAGTGGCGGCCCAATCAGCCCGACTCAATGCACCATTCCTTGTTGGAATTACTGAAGATCTCGATAACAAATTCTTTACCAACGCTCAAGTCGTAGTGAATACTGACGGTTCGCTTGGAGATCGCTACGACAAAGTGCGACGCGTACCTTTTGGCGAGTTTGTACCGATGCGCGGGTTGCTCGAAGCGGTTGGTGCGCCGGTAGACAGAATCCCTCGCGATGCTCAGGCAGGCAAAGACAAAGCCATACTTCGTGCTGCAGACACCACCATTGCAGTGGTTATTTCGTGGGAAGTCTTTTTTGCGGGACGCGCAAATGAAGGTGTTGAGCGTGGGGCGACGTTGCTGGTGAACCCAACGAATGGCTCGAGCTATACGGGCACCATATTGCAGACTCAACAAATAGCTTCATCTCGCTTGCGCGCATTAGAAACCGGGCGTTGGCTGGTGCAAGTTTCACCAACAGGCTTCTCTGCTTTCGTTTCGCCAAGCGGTCAAGTGTCTGATCGCACAGGCGTCAGCGAACAACATGTCATCACCCGAGAAGTGCAGCTTCGTTCGGGTCGCACAATCTATTCCTACCTTGGCGACATGCCATTTATTTTGATCATGATTACTTCGCTGCTTGCCCTATTGATCGCTGGTCGGCGCACAACCCGAGCATGATCAACAACATGATCGCACTTTCGTCTGGCAATGTCGAAGTCGTCATCGACGCAGAGCATGGAGCACGTCTATCGAGCGTGCGATTTGGTGGAACAGAACTGTTGGTGCAGCGCACAGATGGTGATTCGTTTTCGTGGGGCTGTTATCCGATGGCCCCGTGGGCTGGCCGCATACGCAACGGAATTTTTGAGCACCAAGGATCGAGTGTGCAGTTGCCCATCAACTCTGCTCCCCACGCGATTCATGGTCTTGTGCATGACGCTGTATGGCAAGTGGTCAATACTTCACCAACAAGTGCAACACTGCGAGTTGATCTCGATCAGCGGTGGCCTTTTGCGGGGTGGGTCGAGCATTGCATCAGTGTCGACTCGACGTCGGTGAATCTACAACTCACAATGCACGCAACTGAGCACAAGGACGAAATGATTTCAATGCCCGCACAAGTTGGTTGGCACCCGTGGTTTGTGCGACCAGTACAACTTGAGGCCAAATTCAAAACGATGTACGTACGCGACAGCGATGGCATTGCTGGCGCACAACGCGCGCTACAGAAATTTGACTTAATGAAGTCACCGCTCGACGATTGTTTTAGTGATGCCGTCACAGCGCCTCTGTTGAATTTTGAAAACGGTCCGACGGTTCGCCTTGAGACCGACTGCAGCCACTGGGTTGTGTACAACGAGCCGTCGCACGCAATCTGCGTAGAACCACAATCCGGTCCACCAAATGGACTCAACTCCGAACCCTTGGTGGTATCCCCCAACCATCCACTAACGCGCTATTTCCATCTGACTGCACTCGGTTACCGCTAGGTAGAGTGATACGGCTATGTCAACGCCGTTCGACCCCAACGGCCCCTTGCGTATTGCCTATTTGACGTATCGCGGCAAGCCGCACGTGGGTGGACAGGGTGTGTACACGCGACATCTCACCAAAGCACTTGTCGATCTCGGTCATCATGTTGAAGTTTTTGGTGGGCAGCCGTACCCAATTCTTGATCCGCGAGTGCAACTGCACCAATTGCCAAGCCTCGACATTTTTAACGATGCTCACCCTGGTCGCTTCCCCGCATATTGGGAGATCAATGACTGGCCAAACTTTGTTGAGTCAGCCCAGTTTCTTAAAGGCACATTTGGTGAACCACGCTCGTTCAGCATTCGAGCACACCGCGCTCTCAAAACACGCGTCAACGATTTTGACATTGTGCACGACAATCAGTGCCTCGGATACGGCATCCTCAAGATTGAAAAAATTATTCCGACAATCGTGACCCTGCACCACCCCATCACCAAAGATCGCAAGCTCGAGATGGAACACACACCAACTTGGTGGAAGCGCAAGGCCATCGGTCGCTGGTATTCGTTTGTGGAGATGCAAGGCAAAGTTGCAAGCAAGATGCCACGCGTTGTTGTGGTCAGCAAAAACTCAATTGACGACATTCATACAGATATGAAAGTGTCGCTCGACCGCATGCGACTCGTGCCAGTTGGCGTAGATCACGAGTTGTTCTCTCCAAAACCGTCGATGCAGCGCAAGCCAGGACACATGATCACCACTGCTTCCGCCGATGTTGCTCTCAAAGGGCTGTCATATTTGCTTGAGGCTCTTGCAAAATTGCGCACCGAGCGTGAGGTGCACCTGACCATCATTGGCAAGCCACGCGAAGGCGCAAATGCCGACCTCATTCGTTCGCTTGGTCTCGAAGATTGCATCACGCACGTTTCGGGAGTAACCGACGAACGCATTGTTGAGTTGTATGCAGAAGCCGAACTTGCAGTAGTGCCAAGTTTGTACGAAGGTTTTAGTCTTCCTGCCATTGAAGCAATGGCAACTGGCACGTGTTTGGTTGCCACAACAGGTGGCGCGCTCCCCGAAGTGACAGGCGTCGACAACGACACAGTGTTGTCGTGTCCAGCAGGCGACGCCGAAGCCTTGGCTGCAGCGATTCGTCGCGGTCTTGACAGTAAAGAGTTGCGAGATCGCATCGGTGCTGCCGGCAGAGCCCGCGTTGTAGAGCGCTGGAGTTGGCGCCACTGTGCAGCACTCACAGTCGATCAATACAAAGAAGTTCTTTCCATGCCACACAACGTCAAAAAACTTCAACGAAGAGATAGTAAATAAACAATGCTGACCGTGCGCTTTAGCGAACTATCAATAGGCCCTGGCACGCTGTTTCTCGATGCAGGAGCAGGCTTTGGTCGTCACGCATTTGAGGCAGCACGCCTAGGCGCACAAGTTGTTGCACTCGACTACGCCCAAGACGAAGTGATTGCCATGCGCGCAACCTTTAGCGCAATGTACGAAGCCGGTGAGATCAAAGCCGAAAACCTCGTAGGTGTTCTGCGCGCAAGACGAAGTGATTGCCATGCGCGCAACCTTTAGCGCAATGTACGAAGCCGGCGAGATCAAAGCCGAAAACCTCGTGGGTGTGTTGCGCGGCGATGCCACGTGCCTGCCATTTGCCGATAACTCATTTGATTGCATTGTTACTTCTGAAGTGCTCGAGCATATTCAAAACGACGTAGCCGCACTAAGCGAACTCGCTCGAGTGCTCAAGCCAGGCGGCACACTTGGCGCCACCGTGCCGTCATGGTTTCCCGAAAAGATCAACTGGATGTTGTCGGACGAATACCACGCACCGTTTGTAGTCGGTGGCCACGTGCGCATTTATAGCGGCACCGAACTCAAGGCAAAGTTGCGTGCAGCAGGTTTGCGCGTAGTTGGTCAGCACCGCGCCCACGGATTGCACTCGCCGTATTGGTGGCTGCGCTGCGCTGTTGGTCCTGCACGCGAAGACAATCGCATGGTCAACGCCTACAAAAAGTTTTTGGAATGGGACATCATCTCTAAGCCAAAAGTGACACAGGTGGCCGAACAAGTGCTTGCACCTGTTCTTGGCAAAAGTTATGTGGTGTACTCAATGAAGCCGGTGAATAATGCCAAATAACAAACCAGCCAGTAACCAGCTCGACGATGTGATCACTCAAGAAGAGTTGCGTGCAACCGCGCAGTCCATTGCATCGCTACAACTATCGAGCGGCATGATCCCATGGTTTGTTGGCGGACACTGCGACCCATGGAATCACGTTGAGACCGCAATGGCACTCGACGTGATGGGCATGCATGATCAGGCTCAACGCGCGTATGAATGGCTGACCTCGGTGCAACGCGAAGACGGCAGCTGGTTTAACTACTACTTGCCAGACGGATCGGTAGAAGAAACGAAACTCGACACCAACGTGTGCGCATACATCGGCACCGGAGTGTGGCACCACTGGATGAGCACCAACGACAAACAATTTGTCGCACGCATGTGGCCGGCGGTCAAGCGTGCAATGGAATGGGTGTTGGCGATGCGTCGCCCAGACGGCACCATCTTGTGGGCGCGCGAAGTGAACGCAAGTCCTTGGGATTACGCACTGCTGACTGGCTGTTCATCAATCCGCCACGCTTTGCATTGCGCTGCAAACATTGGTGCAATTGTTGGTGATTCGCAACCCGAGTGGCGCGCTGCTGCCGATGCAATCGACGAGGTCATCAACACCAATCTCGCTGCATTCGAGCCAAAACTTCGTTGGGCAATGGACTGGTACTACCCAGTGCTCACCGGAGCATTGACTGGCACCGAAGCAAAGACACGCATTGCCATGCAGTGGGAAGAATTTGTGATCCCATCTCGCGGCGTGCGCTGTGTCAATGATGAAGATTGGGTAACTGCAGCCGAAACAGCAGAATGCTCGCTCGCCCACTCCGCCATTGGCGACATCGACACCGCGAAGCAATTGTTGTCGTGGACAAATGCACACCGCACCGAAAGCGGCGCATACCTCACCGGCATTGTTTACCCAGATCGCATTGTGTTTCCTGCCGATGAGTGCAGCGCATACACCGGTGCGGCAGTGATCTTGGCTGCCAATGCAATTAGTGGCGACACCGCAGCAAGCCAAATCTTTGGCGCATCAACTGTGCTTGACTAATACGTTTCCAGATTTCTAGATTTCTTTCCTGCTACTACTTTACGCGTGTGAGCACACGCAGTGAACCAGTTGCGCTCACATCTGCAAACTTGCCGCTGTTTATTGCAGCAAGATAAATCTCTTCATAGGGAGCCTGGCCGCCAAGTGCGGGATCGGTAAACACATCGTGGATTGCCAAGATGCCACCAAGTGCAATATGCCCGTTCCATGCCGCATAATCGTTTGCTGCAACATCACGGGCGTGGCCGCCATCAATAAAACACATCGCAATCTCTTGCGTCCATGTGCTTGCAATTGTCGGTGAGTCTCCAACAACTGTTCTCACCGTCTCGGTGAGTCCTGCACGGCTCATCGTCTTTTCAAAATGCGGCAACGTATTGAGTCGACCTGTAGTTGCATCGACCAATGTTGGGTCGTGCCACTCCCAACCAATCTGGTTTTCTTCTGACCCACCATGGTGATCCACTGCAAACAGCAATGTGTTGCAGATTTGTGCTGCTGCACCAAACCACACGGTACTGCGCCCGCAGTACGAGCCGATTTCAACCATTGGTAAACCAGGGCAAGATTTTCCTGCGGCTAGTGCCGCAACAAAGAGAGCATCGCCTTCAACCTCTGGCATAAACCCGGTTGTCTCAATAGCAATCGTGCGTCGTTCGCCACTGAGTTTGGTCACGTGAAAAATTACTCGCTACTCGTTATTCGTTACGCGTTGCGCGGAAGCAGTGCGTTGCCACGAGCAATTCGCCCAAGCCAAGATGCACTTGGTCGCGGCGTACGCACTTGTGTCTTCCAATCGACTGCGACGATTCCGAATGTTGGTCCGTACCCGTACATCCACTCAAAATTGTCCATCAGGCTCCAATACGTGTAGCCGCGAATGTCAATTCCATCCTGAATGCAGTTGAGCACTCCTTCAAGTGCGCCGTGCACATACTCGATTCGTTCGGCATCGTCGCTCGTAGCAATACCGTTCTCGGTAACAATGATTGGCACATGGCCTGTCTTGTCCCAAGCGCGACGAATGCATGCTTCTAGCGCTTGTGGCCTGAACTCGTAGCCCATGATTGTCGTGCGCATATCTGCATCTGGTTGTATGCGACCGTCTTGGTTGAAACGCTCGCGCGTATATGTCTGCACACCGAAATAGTCATCGCCTTTAGCAACTTCCAAAAAGCAGTCTTCAAGGCCGTCCCACGCCATGTCGCGTTTTCCTTCAGCGGCCTGGCGATGTGATTCATCATCGACATTGATGGTGTATTCCTGCATTGCAAGCGTGATGCCAAGCGGAGCACTCGAAATGGACTTCACTGCGTCACGTGCTTTGATGTGTGCCTGACAAAATACTTCGTTTGCTTTTTTGCGTGCTTCGCGAGTCTTTGTGCCAGGTGGAAACTCACCGAGCAAATACCCAATGGTCGAGACCATGTTGGGTTCGTTAATGGTGCACCACTTGCCAACGCCGTCACCAAGCGACTTGGCAACTTTTTCCGAAAAACGAGCAAACAAATCTGCTGTTGAATCATTTACCCAACCGCCCCGTGCTGCAACCCATCGCGGAGTAGTGAAGTGATGCAATGTAACAACAGGTGTGATGTTGTGTTCGTGACATGCTTCCAAAACTTTTCGGTAGTGATTGATCTCGGCTTGAGAAAACTCTCCGTCTTCAGGCTCGATGCGACTCCACTCGATACTGAAGCGATAGTTATCGAAACCCAACTTGGCGAGCATCGCAATGTCTTGTGGAAAAAGGTTGTAGTGATCGCAGGTGTCACCGCTTGGCTCTTTTGCACGTGTGCCAACGCGATGTTCCCATTCCCACCAGTCGTTATTCCAGTTGTTGCCCTCCACTTGGTGGGCTGCCGTTGCAGTACCCCAAGTAAATCCGGCAGGAAAAGAAAGCGGGCTTGATGATGTTGAAGCAGTTTTCGCACTTGTCATAGAGATTCACGCTAGTCGGGCACACACGCCCGACCCATTGCTGGCATTATGGAAGGGTGAGTAAACCCCTTCAAGACCTCATCACATTGCTCGACCTCGAAACCATAGAGGTCAATATCTTTCGTGGTCAATCACCAGATGAAAATCGACAACGAGTGTTTGGTGGTCAGGTGGCTGGGCAGGCTCTCGTAGCCGCAGCCCGAACCATCGACGAGCCGGGCCGCATGGTGCACTCGTTGCACGCATACTTTTTGCGCTCCGGCGACCCAGGTGTGCCAATCTTGTATGAAGTTGACCGCATTCGTGACGGCAAGAGTTTTTCAACTCGTCGCGTGGTTGCAATTCAGCATGGGAAAGCAATTTTCAATGTGCAGGCCAGTTTTCAAAAAGCAGAGCCTGGGCTTGAGCATCAGATCGCAATGCCCGCCGATGTACCTGATGCAGACTCACTTCCCGACTTCAAGTCGCTCATGGAACCGTACAAAGAAAAACTTGGCGACTGGTACGACCGACCACGTCCAATCGACATGCGTTATGTAGACGGCAATCCGTTTACACGCAGAGGCAATCCGCAGCCTGGCCAACGGGTTTGGTTTCGCACCGACGGAAAACTTCCGGACGACAGCGTGTTGCATGCATGCATCGTTACCTATGCGAGCGACATGACATTGCTCGACTCTGCGCTGTTGCCCCATGGTCGATCGCTCGCCGATGGTTCGCTACAACTCGCCAGCCTCGATCATGCAATGTGGTTTCATCGCGAGTTTCGCGCCGATGACTGGCTGCTCTATCAGCAGTCGTCCATCTCCACATCCAATTCACGTGGCATGGCCGAAGGGCATATCTTCACTCGTGATGGAAAACTTGTTGTCACTGTCGTGCAAGAAGGTCTTGCGCGTCTCGTCTAGCGACGTGAATCCATAAACAACCCGCGCAGGGCTGCAAAGTTTTCGACGCAGTGACCGGCGCCAAGCACAACTGCTTCAAGCGGTTCGGTTGACATATTGACAGGCACTTGTGTGTCGCGCTCAATACGCCGAGCCAAACCGCGCAACATTGAACCGCCGCCGACCAAGTACATACCACGAGTAAGAAAATCTTGTGACAGCTCTGGCGGCGCAGAGGCCAGGCAACGAATGACCGAATTAACCATCTGCGTCACAACATCGTCAATCGCGACACGAATTTCACTTGATGTCAGCACCACCGTCTTTGGCAATCCTGAAACAAGATCACGACCACGCACCTCGGCGTCGCGGTCTTCGGACGTTGCCATTGCGCTACCAATAGAGATCTTGATCTCTTCTGCAGTGCGTTCGCCAATTGCAAGACCATGTTCGCGGCGCACATACGACTGAATCGCTGCGTCAATGTCAAAACTTCCAACACGCACTGCTTCAAGTGCAACAATTCCACCGAGGCTGATTACTGCAGTCTCTGTGGTGCCGCCACCGATGTCAATAACGAGGTTGCCAACAGGTTCATTGATCGGCAAGTCTGCACCGATGGCTGCAGCCATTGGTTGTTCGAGCAACTGTGCATCGGCAGCGCCTGCACGACGAGTTGCATCGGTTACCGCACGTCGCTCCACCTCAGTAATGGCCGAGGGCACGCAAATCAGCACCTTGGGTCGTGAAAATCGCGAGACACCCGCGCGTTGCAGCAGCAATCTGATCATCTTTTCGGTGATCTCGAAGTCGGTAATGGCGCCACCACGTAATGGGCGGACTGCAACGATGTATCCAGGTGTGCGACCGATCATGCTCCAGGCTTCTTGGCCAGTCGCGAGCACCTCACCTGTGCGCTTATTGACGGCAATCACGGAAGGTTCGTTGATGACGATGCCACGCCCCTCCATATACACAAGGGTGTTTGCGGTACCAAGGTCAATTGCTAAGTCGCGTGCCACTTTGGTTTACCTTCTGCCCTGTTTGTTGGAATGATCATGCAACTGCTGGCGCACGTGAGCGCGCGAATCGTCAGAAAGTGCGTCTAAGTGACGACGAAATGCAACCATTCCATTGTTGCGCGTTGCGTTGCGCGACTCTTGCAGCATCATCACAACAAGAGTTGCTGCAGACACCACCGAGATGGCTGCGAACAAGAGCGAAAAACTTGAAATTGCGATCATTTTTGCACGCTCGTTTTTTGTTGCGGAGTTTTCATCACTTGATCAACGCTTGTCACATGTTGTGCACCGAGCGCCCAGTCACTTCCGGTCTCCCACGCTTCGCGTTTCCAAATTGGTACTGTTGCCTTCAATGCGTCAATACCAAATCTTGCTGCTTCAAATGCTTCAGGTCGATGCGGAGCAGAAACCACAACAAGCACCGACGACTCACCAAGCTTGAGGTCGCCAACTCGATGAATGAGCGCAATTCTGCCCAAGTCGCTCCACTGATTTTTCATCTCGGAAACAATTTCGCGACACTTCGGAATGACTTCCTCTTCGAAGGCCTCGTAACTCAAGGTGTGCACGCCAGTGCGACCTTCGGAATGATTGCGCACAGTGCCCGAAAACAACACCACGGCCCCACACGAATCGGTGACCGACCAGTCGTACACAGCACCAACATCAAGTGTCTTAGCAGTGATTTCAAGCCACACGTTGCTGTCTAGAGAGAATTCGCGGTGAAGCATCGCTTTCAGCGTACCCGAGGTTGTGGATGGTCATTTAGTTTAAAGTTTTAATAGGCTCTAGATCAGTGAGCAACAACCCCGACGAACAACCATTTGCTGGAATTCCACTTTTTGGCGACCTCGCAAAGGCAATGGCCGGACAAGGTCCGCTGCAGTGGGACGTTGCGCGTCAAGTAGCCATCTCGACCGCAACGAATGGCACCAACACCGAAGCAAATGTTGATCCATCGTCTCGGGTGAGCCTCGAACAACTCGCACCAATTGCCGACATGCATGTGCGCAATTACACCGGATTGATTACTGGCGTAGGCACCGCACTTCCCAACATTGTTGTCACCAATCACTCCACTTGGGTGCACCACACTCTCGAGTCCTACAAGCCACTTTTTACTCAACTCGCAACTGCCTTAAGCAACCCAAATGTTGAAACATCGCTGCCCGGCACCGAGCTCGATACCGAATTGAATATTGAAGCTGACCAAATGGCCACAATGATGTCGTCGCTGAACAAGATGATGGCGCCGGCAATGATGGGCATGTCCATCGGGTCAATGATCGGGCAACTCTCGCTACGCGCGTTCGGGCAATACGACTTGCCGATCCCACGCGAACCGAAAAACCAAATGCTTCTTGTCGCGAGCAATGTCGAACAATTTGCAAATGACTGGAGCATTGCAGTTGATGACATGCGCATGTGGGTGTTAATCCACGAACTCACTTCTCACGCAGTGCTCAGCGTCGACCATGTTCGTGACTCGATCAATCAACAGATCAGCAGATACATCGCTGGCTTTCGGCCAAATCCAAACGCACTGATGGAGAGACTCACGACAATGGATCTTGGCACCACCGATCCGATGGCCATGATGCAAAAATTTCTCACAGATCCAACAATTATTTTGGGTGCGGTGCGCTCGCCCGAGCAAGAGCGTCAAGCACCGGTGCTAGATGCGATGATCGCTTCGATCATCGGCTACATCGACCACAGCGTTGACACAATTTCGGCACTGGTTTTGGGTGGCGGTGCGCAGATTGCAGAAGCAGTGCGTCGGCGACGCGTCGAATCTGCACCCCATGACTCATTCGTTGAGCAGCTCCTCGGCTTGCGCCTCACCCGCCAGCAAGTTGAACGCGGGCATGGCTTTGCGGCCGGTGTCACCGAGCGCGCCGGGCATGACGGCCTGTCTCAAATGTTTAACAAGGCAGGTAACTTGCCTACCCCTAACGAGCTAGATGCGCCTGGTCTGTGGCTTGCTCGCATTGAGCTGCAAGACAAATAGCAGCGACGCAACTGCCGACCCAACACCAACAATCAGGAAGCCAACTGCCCCTGGTGGCGTTGCAATAACGGCAAGGAGACCAGCAACCACCCACGCGATTTGATTGCGCGTTTCATAACGCACAAATGCGCGCGCTCGGTTTGCATCTGGTGCTTTTGATTGCACTGTCGATTCAAATGCAAGGCGGCCGATTGAACCGACTCCGTTTACAACCCCAGCCAAAATAATTCCAGCTGTTACGCCGCCAAAATAACCAGCCACCAGTCCGCCAAGACAAACACTCGCTACACAAAGTTTGAGCATTCTCTGTTCGTGAATGCGCCGACGTAGTAACGGACCAATTGCATTCGCAGCAAATGTGCTGAGCGAGCACACAACAACCGCCAAACCAAACCATGCAGTGCCCGCTTTTTGATCGCGCAACCAAAAAGCTAAATGAAAAAACATAAAACCGACTGCTGCTCGCAACACCAGCATCACAAATGCAGCTTGACGAATTTGAGGGGCGTGCAACTCATGCTTCTCTATCGCTTGCATCGCGTTTGGAACTGCTGCAACATGTCGTGGTAACGCAAGCGCGGCTATGCCCGCACCCGCGAACGCACAAGCCGATAGACCGAGCGACAACCTGGTGTCGATGAGTTGCAACAAGACTGCTGGTGCACCACCAAGAAATCCAACCACACTTGTCAGTCGCCCGAGTTTTCCATTGGCCGCCATCAATTGTTCGTCACCGTCTACCACAGTGGGCATGATTGCCGAACGCGACACTCCATACGTTTTGGCCAGTACGAGTGAGATTAATGCGAGCGGAAAAAGTGCAAGTGAGTTCAGCCATTTCATCATTGCAATCAGCACCATCGCGCGCATGAAGCCCACAAG
>OBMK010002842.1_pt1 | contig 12645 bp, 10 predicted proteins | sample 1539081 | NCBI WGS metagenome assembly OBMK01 (sample SAMEA3355528, study PRJEB22509) | marine metagenome | biome: marine; feature: river plume; material: water | place: USA | collected 2010-08-07 | depth 0.5 m | reverse complement strand
AAATAGGTAATACTAATAAATTTTTAGCAGACGTTTACGCAGACTCACTTACAGCCTTCTTTGAGTTTGATGGTGACAGTAATACATATACTCTGACAATAGATCCAGATAATACTTTTGGTGCAGACAGCTCAGACTTAAACGTGGTTGCTACTGGATCGTCTAATACATTTACCCTAGACCTAGGAACAACAGGATTGGCATCTAACACAGACCTTGACTGGATCATTAACGGCGACAGCAATACTTTTGATTTTAATATAAACTATGATGGTGCTACCAACTATGTAGATGTTGATGGCAACAGTAACAATATAAACTTTACAGGAAGTGGATATGCAGGTGGGTACTTCTATCTCGACCAAACAGGAAATAGCAGAACATTCAATATCATCCAGTCTTCAACTCTTGCTTCTGATTGGTTACAGATTAACTCTACTGGCTCTAACGGTACTATCTGTGTCGTTCAAAACGATGGCGGAACCACAACAAGCTGTTGAAGTAGGAAACATATCCGAGCTTAATGGTTCAGCACAGATATTAAGAGACAAGCCCTATGAAGCAACAGAGTCTTTTAATATACAACAAAACGATGAGGCAGTTACGTCAAATGGTCGTATGGCTATTACGTTCTTAGATGACTCCCAAGTAAGGCTAACAGAACATTCCCAACTTATAATAGATGAATATATCTATGACCCAGATCCGTCTAAAGCAAAGATGGCTATTACCTTTGGTCTTGGCACGGCAAGGTTTATTACCGGGGGTCTAAACAAGATAGACAAAAATAATATAGATCTTAAGACACCTACGGCAAACATAGCAATAAGAGGAACAGACTTTACAGTAACTGTAGACGAGACAGGAAGATCTCTTTTAATTCTTTTACCAAATGAGTTTGGTGCATCCTCTGGGGAAATACTTGTAACCACGGCTATGGGCACGGTTACTTTAAATAAACCATACCAAGCAACAACTGTAGATGTATTTGAGAAAGCCCCAAGCAAGCCAGTTATCCTAGACTTAACCTTAGACCTTATAGACAATATGCTTATTGTTAGTCCTCCCAAAGAAGAGGTGGTCATAGAAGAGGTTATACAAACTAAAAAGAAAAACATATTAGACTTTGATGGTCTTGACGAAGACTTCTTAGAAGAGGACTTTTTAAAAGAAGACGACCTAGAGTTTACAGAACTGGATATCAATTACTTAGACGTTAACTTCCTAGAAGACTTGCTTGATGTCATAGATGCTCTAGGTGAAATAAACGAAGAAGATCAACTAGCTCAAGATGCAACATCTACCAATATAACAGGCACTAAGATGGGTCAAGATTTAGGAACTCAGATAACCACATTTCTAACTGGTCAAACACTAACCCTATTAAGAAGCGTAAGCGATACGGCTAGAGTGGATATAGATGGTGCCGGGTCTTACACTGTTATCTTTATACAGGACGGAACCTCAAACATTATTAAAGTAAACGGCGGTAATGGCAGCACTATCAAAATAACCCAGAGTAATTAATGAATAGATTAATACTTTTACTTCTACCCATCTTGGCTTTGCCGTTGGTATTTCAATCAACCCCAACTGAGATACTTAAACTAAAGATCTTTGATGCCTTAGTAGAAACCCCAGAGGAGTCTGGGAACTTTGTCATTCTAAACATAGAGGAGTCTGATATAGACAGGGAGGGTGGATATCCTATCCCCAGGCAAAGACTTGGGGAGATACATAGAGAGATAATGTCTAGGGGAGCTATAGGAGTTGGATGGGTTATTTCTTTTCCCCACCCTGATCGCTTCGGGGGAGATAAATATTTTGCAGACTCTCTTCAACAAGGTACAACGATTTTGGCAATGTTTGAAGCCCCAAATCAAAAATACCCAAAAACAGTTGGCACGGTGATACAAGGACCAAACATAGGTGGTATGGTATCCAAGGGTGTAGTACAGAATACTTACAACCTTAGAAACAAATATATACAAGAAGGTATATCTGCTGCACCCACCGACATTGACAACCTAGTCAGAAGAATGCCATTACTATTAAAGACCCCAGATGGATATGTAAGTTCTTTCGGAACAGAGGTATTAAAAAGCTTGGTTGGTGCAAAGACATATATTATAAAAACCAATGGTAATGGTATAGAACAAATTGCTGTTAGAGGACTGCCCCCAATAAAGACAGACAGCCTTGGTCGTAAATGGATTAGTTGGGTAGACACCACACAAACTAATTTACAAGAAATGAATGTTGAGGGTAGGTTTGTTTTTGTTGGAATTACTGCACCAGGAATCATGCCACAGGTTGCAACTCCAGTTGGATTATTAGAGCCACATAAAATTCAAGCAGCATTGTCCGAGTCAATTCTTATAGAAAACTCTCCAAGTATTCCAGATTGGTCTTTGGCTGCCGAAATTGTGATTTTTGGAATTTTCGTGTCTCTGACGTGGCTTGTAATTAACTATCTTGGTATAACCAAGGGCATAAGTATAGCTATAGTCTTGCTGTTAACCACGGGCTTCTTAGGAGCCTATAGTATTCAGAGAGGTCTTTTGATAGATTTTTCATGGACTTTTATATCACAACTAATAGTTTCTGGTATTGCCTTCTATTTAAACTTTAGAAAACAGTTTAAACTCCGCCAACAAGTCAAGAAACAGTTTGAACATTATCTTGATCCAAGACAGGTTAAACAATTACAGAGCAACCCGGAGTTATTAAAATTAGGAGGAGAAAAAAGATACGCAACATTTCTCTTCACAGACGTAAGAGGATTCACATCCTTGTCAGAAAAATTGGAGCCAGAAGAAGTAACCGAGGTAATGAATAAGGTTCTTACCATTCAGTCAGACACTGTAAAGTTTTATGATGGAATGGTAGATAAATATATTGGCGATGCAATGATGGCAATCTTTAATGCACCTCTAGACTTAGATGATCATGAAAAAGCAGCTGTCTTATGTGCCAAGGAAATACAAGACAAAGTACAACTATCTGGATTGGGTCTTGAGATAGGGGTGGGAATAGCCACAGGTTTTGCGGTAATTGGAAATATGGGTAGCTCAACTAGGTTTGATTACACAGCTATTGGTGATTGTGTAAATACTGCAGCAAGACTTGAGTCAGCCACCAAGGAGGTTGGTGTAGATATATTGATTGGAGAAGAGACTGCCAAAAAGAGCGGTTTTGAGTTAAAATTATTAGAACCAATTAAAGTTAAGGGTAAAGAAAAGCCCTTGCAAATTTACACTATCAATCATGATAGAGGATAGAATAAATGAAGTTCGGATTAATTAAAAATTTAGTAGGTGCTGTAGCCCCAACACTTGGATCTGCTTTGGCGGGACCTCTTGGAGGTCAGGCGGCTTCAGTGGTAGCAAAAGTTCTTGGGTGCAGTTCAGATGCAAAGTCTATTAATAATGCAATACAAAATGCAACCCCAGAGCAAATGCTAGAACTTAAAAAAGCTGAACAGCAATTTGAGGTTCAAATGAAAGAGTTAGATGTTGATATCTTTTCTTTAGAAACTGCAGATAAGCAAGATGCCCGCGTTAGATTTAGTAAAGACTGGACCGCAAGAATTATAGGTGTTGTTGTTGTTGGTGGTTTTATGGGGTATATATTCTTAGTCACCTTACAACCTCCAGAACAAAATTCAGAAGCATTGATCAATTTAGTTTTAGGATATTTAGGAGGATTGGCTAGTGCTGTGATATCTTTTTATTTTGGTGCGTCACACTCACCAGATAAAGAAAAGGATTAAACGTGGCTGGATTCAAATTAACAAATTTTAGCGGTCTTAATGAAAAGATCTCTCCAAGATTATTGCCTGAAGATATAGCTCAGAATGCAGAGAACGTATTCTTGGATTCAGGGAGAATAGAAGGAATAAAAATAGATGTAAATGATTCATCCGAAGCATCTAACACCCATCCGGCAGTAAACATAGACGGCACAACAAAAACTATATTTAAAGCATCTTCTTCTGCCTGGTTTACTTTTACACAAGACGTAGATATTATTAAAAGCCCAATTAAAGAGGATAGTCATGGTAGATTTTACTTTACTGGATCTGGAACATTTCCTAAATACACGTCAGCAACAGCAGGGATAACTGGCTCAGGTCCTTTCCCAGCCGCAAGTTTTAGATTAGGATTACCAACACCATCAGCATTTAACTCTAACCCAAGTGTAGATAATTCGACCGCAGAAGAGGGAGCCACAACAAGCTCAAGAGCATACATTTATACAGAAATAACAACTTTCGGCGAAGAGGGACCAGCATCCCCAGTAACAGCTAGCGAAATAGTAGATGCGGCTAATGGCTCAACAGTAACATTAAGCCTTCCAGCGGCATCGTCAGGAAACTATACAATAGCCAAAAGAAGAATATATAGGACTGATCTTAATGGTGTATTTAGATTTGTTAAAGATGTTTCTGGATCTGCCTCTGGAACAACAACCGATACAGTTAAAGACGCTTTGCTTGGGGAAGAAATAGAATCAACAGACAACCTAGCACCGCCAGATGATATAACAGCAGATCATCCAGATGGACCTATGTTGGGTATAACAACCATGCCTAATGGTATAACATCAGGATTCTCAGGCAATACATTATTATTTAGTGAAGCTTATTTACCACACTCATACCCGCTTAGAAATCAATTAACAGCTAAGGATGATATAGTGGGTATAGCCTCTATAGCCTCTGGTCTATTAATAGTAACTAAGGGCAAGCCATTAATGGCTTCAGGTACAGATCCTAGTGCCATGGCTATGGTTGAAATAGATGCAAACTTGCCATGTACAAATAAAAGGTCGTTAGTTGATATGGGTGAGTATGCTATTTATGCATCACCAGACGGGCTTGTATTAGCGTCTAATTCAGGCATTAATTTAATTACAGAACAAATACTTACAAGGGATCAATGGCAGTCATACTACCCAGCCAATATTGAGGCTTATGAGTACGAGGGTAAGTACATAGCGTTTACTTGGGATGGAACTAATTCTTCAAGTAAACAAGGATTCTTGTTTGATCCTAGAGGTCAAAAGAATGCGTTTGTTAAATTAGATTTTTATGCCACTGCTGGATTTAATGATAGGGAGAACGATGAGCTTTACTTAGTTATAGGAGGGGTGTTAAAGAAGTTTGCAAGAGGAACCTCTAATAGATCCTACACTTGGAAATCAAAAGAATTTTACACTAATAGACCTATATCTCCCGGGGTGGCAAAGGTTAGTGCAGACTCATATAGTTCGCTTACGTTTAAGCTATTTGCAGATGGTTCTTTAAAGCACACTCAGACAGTAACTAATTCAGAAATATTTAGATTACCGGGAGGATACAGGGCTAAGGCTTTTGAGATTCAACTGGAGGGAATAGATATAATAAACGAAGTTTGTGTTTATGAAAGTCCGCAGGAGATTACCTAGTGGCAGAAGATATCTTAAAAACAAACAGGCTTAATGTTAGTGCAAGAGGGAGCTTTCCTATACCTAAAGACTTTAGCATTGAAGCTAAAAGATTTGCACAGTCGGTTCAGGATTCATTACAACAATTAAAAGGGGAAAAAGGAAATGTCTTAGATAAAGCTGTTACCTTTCAAGATCTAATTGACAGCGGGATAGCAAGAAAAAGATTTAGTATTAGCAACGGCGGCTCTGACTTTAACATAGGAAGAAACGATGATAAAGAAGGCGTGGACACTCCAACAGCTCCAACAGGAGTTTCTGCAAGTGGAGCATTCCAAAACATATTACTTGCTTGGGATTATCCAAGTTATGCTGGTCATTCTCACACAGAAATATGGGTAGCAAACACGGATACTTTTGCAGATAGAATATTCTTAGCCCAAACAACAGCTTCAGTTTTTTCACATCAGGTTGGTAACTCGGCGACTAAATACTATTGGGTACGTCATGTTAATCAAAATAATGTCTTTGGAGCATTTAATAGTGATAGTGGAACTCTTGCACAAACAGAGGTAGATATTGGTGCGGTCATGGCAGATCTTTCGGAGGAAATAAAAAACCTTCCCGGATTTACAACTCTAAATACCGACATGAGCATAACCCTAAGTGGTACTCAGAGAACATTACAGAGCACGTTTGAAACAATTAACACCTTAGCTACAACGGCACAAAGCTCTGTAAACTCCTTATCAACCGCGTCAACAAGGGTAATAAGATCTAATAGTGAGCCAACAACCAGATCAGACGGAACTACTTTGCAAACTGGAGACATATGGATAGACACAGATTCTAGCCCTAATGTAAATGAGTTATTTGTTTATACAGGAAGCTCTTTCGCAGCTACAACGGCTGGATCTACATCTTCTTCTGATACCACGCTACAAACACAAATAACATCTAATGGTAATGCAATAACTCAAAATGCAAACCATATACTGCTTGTAGCTGGTGTAAGTGATAGCAGTGATATATCCACGAGTGTAAGTATAACAAGCTTAAATTCAGCTATTACTAACGGAACCACGGGACTGGCTGCAAACGCATCTGCAATTGGTGGTTTAACCACAAGAGTTACTGCAGCAGAGGGCACTATAACAACGCACTCAGCAGACATAACAGAGTTAGAAAATACACTGACTGGATACAGTTCATCGTCAACCATAGCAACAGCCATAAGTGGTTTACAGACATCCATTACATCTAACGATGGTGATATAACAAGTATATCTAATGATATTACTGGGCTACAAAATACCATTACTACAAAAGTAAAAACCTTTGTCCAAAATGACCCACCCACCGCGACAGCCATAGGAGATCTTTGGATAGAGACTGATAATAAAAATAAGCTTTGGAGAGCGTCAGCAACAGGAAGTTCTAATTGGGTTGCTGTAAACGATCAGTCTGGTATTTCAGTATTTGCACAGAACTCTGAACCAACAGGTCAAAATGTTGGAGATCTTTGGTTTGATACGGACGATAATAAAAAGCAATATAGATATAATGGATCAGCATGGGTTCTAGTTGATGATGCAAGAATAGCGGGAAATGCAAGTGCTATATCACTTCTACAATCTGATGTTAGTACAATAGACGGTGTTGTATCAGCAAATTCAGCAAGCATTCTTGCATTAGAAAGCACTGTGGATAATGCTGGAACAGGAGTGGCGGCAACAGCGTCTGCTTTAAGCTCTCTAACAAATACTGTAACAGCCATACCGATTAACTTTAAACAATCAACAGCCCCAACAGGAACCCTTACAACAGGGGACTTGTGGATAGACACAGATGATAACAAGATGTACAGGTGGACAGGATCTGCTTGGGAGTCTATAAGAGATAGTGAAATCACAGCAAACTCTCAAGCTATAACTGCTTTAGAAAATACTGTTAATGATGGGTCTACAGGAGTTAGTGCAACCGCAACTGCTGTAGCAACCTTAGAGACAGAAGTATACGGATCTGGTTCAGCAGGTGCCTCTAGGATAGATGCTTTAGCTGCAACAGTTAACAATGCAAGCACAGGCGTTGCTGCAAATGCCTCGGCAATAGGATCATTACAGGTTAATGTTTCAACAAAAAATCAAACATTTGTTTCATCATCAACACCAACAGCTGGTGCAATTGGAGACTTGTGGATAAAGACTAATCAAAATAATAAATTATATAGATGGACAGGAAGCAACTGGGTTGCTGTTTCTCCAAGCACAATTCAAACCTTTGCACAAAGCGGAACACCCACAGCCAATGCGGTTGGGGACTTATGGATAGATACAGGAAACGAAAATCAAATAAAAAGATGGAGTGGTAGTTCTTGGGTTCCATTAAGAGATGGATTAACTACGGCTAACAGCCTTTCTATTAATGCTATACAGTCAAGTATTGGAGTTACTTTTGATGCATATATACAAACATACAGTGGTACCAAGAATTTGGATGTGCACACTAGATTAGCAGGTGCAGCGACAGCCCACAACATTTCAGCAGCGGATGTAGTTAACGGAGTATTTCTTTCAATTAAGGGTATTAGTGCTATTGGTGGGTTGGCGATAGAAAAAATTAATAGAACCTTTAGGGTGGTAGCACGAATTAGTTCAACAACTCTTCGCGTAGAAGTTGTTGGAGATGATGCAACATCTAACTCAACATCATCAACCGTTACAGATGCTTGCGTGATTGGGAATAATGCAGGTGTATTACAACTAGCAGAAACAACCACAAATACTCTAGGTCAGACGGAAGCATCTTATGTTATGCAGGTTAACTCAAATGGTCATATTGCAGGCTTTGCAATACAGTCATCTACATCACCAACGGGGCAGCAGAGTAGTGATGTTATATTTCAAGCAGATAGATTTTCCATTGCACCTTCTACAGGCTCTGGAGCTGTTATTCCATTTATAGTTGACTCTGGAATTGTATATATTAACTCAGCAAGAATAAAAGACGGATCTATAGCAGATGCAAAAATTGGAAACCTTTCAGTAGATAAACTTCAAGGAACATTCGCTCAGTTAGAAAGCGTGGTTACAGGAACTTTGACAGCCGACAAAATAAAACTTGATGGAATAACACTGGACACAGACTCAAACGGAAATCTTATTATAAAAGATGGTGGAATTGGGGATGTAAAGATAGGCAATATTAGTGCTACAAAAATAACAACCGGGCTATTAAACGCAGATAGAATAAATGTAGACACGCTTGCCGTTAAGAAATTCGCTGACGTAAGTTCAAAGATTATATCTCACACTGGGGCAGAGGTTCCTCTATCTGTCGAGGCTAATGTTCAATCTTGGTCTGGAACATACCCAGGACAAACTATTGTTAGCCAAGAGTCAAGTAATATTGTAAACATATCATGTACCACGGCAAATGTTAGAAACAATGCAAAATATAGAATAACCTATTCAGCAGTTCTTGGTAATGTTAGGAATGGAACAATACAATACAGCTTTAATAATAGTACATGGACAAGCCTTTCTCCAAAAGTAAATGCAAATGCAGGGACTTATAGAACCTATGTTTTCCTTTGGGATGGGCAAATAACAGGAATGAACTCTACGCAAAGCACAGTGTATTGGAGAATTAATTGGAATGTTTCAGGAGGTCAGGTAAATAGTACCTACCAAGCTTTATATGTAACAGTGGATAATACGCAATAATGAATTATACAATTTATGAAACATTAACAGGCGACATTATTTGTACTGGATCTTCCAATGTTTCTAATATAGATGAGGTGGGAAGGTTAGATACACAAACGGCTGTAGAGGGAACTTACCCCCCAGGTACTTACAGGTTCGTGGACGGTGTGCCTACAGCAATAACAGAAAACGCATTAGTTTATATAAGATCACAAAGAAAAAATCTTTTATTGGAAAGTGATTGGACTCAAGCAGCTGATTCTCCATTGACTGAAACAAAAAAAACAGAATGGGCAAATTATAGACAGATCTTAAGAGATCTTCCTAGTAATTACACAAGTAATACTAGTTTAGATGATGTAACCTTTCCTACAGAACCAGCTTAATTAGTAATATAATGGTACATAATTATGCAATTTAATGATATCTTACAAGGGAAATGTTAACTCAAGTTGATATAAGAACTTACTGGGATTCTGTAGAGCCTGGTTTGCGGGAAATAAAAAAAGAAGCAAACCCAGATTGGCGACCAGAAGATATTTACACTGCTATAGTGAACGGAGTAGCAGAACTTTATATAGATATAGAGCAGGATCCATGTGAAAGCTTTATTATTTTACAAGAAAAGCCAAGCATGTTTAGCCCAACCAAGTCTTTACTGATTTGGGTGGCTTATGATAAGAGAGGAGATGCCAACGAGATGTACATGGAATATATAGAAGAAATGGCAAGAAGCAGAGGGTGTGACAGGGTTGAACTTTGGACACCTTGGAGGGGACTAGCTCAGGCATTATCTCACAAGGATTATAAAACTAAATTATACATAGTGGAAAAGGAGTTATAATGAGTGGAGGCGGCGGATCAACAACAATAAAAGATACAAAATCACAGAAGGCTTTAGCCTCTATTGCAGCACAAAGATTTAATCTTTATCAACAATACTATGTACCTTTAGAGAATGAATTTATGGGTCAGGTTGCAGCAATGACAACCCCTGGATCTTTTGAAAACGTGGAGTCTTATGTTACGTCTTTACAGCAACCAGAATTTCAAAACGCAAGAAGACAGCTAGAATCACAGGCGTTTACACAAGGGGCTGATCCTACAAGCGGTCAATATCAGGCGGCAAGTCAACAAGCAACTCAAGCTCAAGCAAGAGGAATGGGTCTTGGAACTGCTGAGGGTCTATCTGGTCAGGTAGACAGATACTATCAGGGAATGCAAAACATAATAGCAATGGGTCAAGGTCAGGCAGGATCAGCCATAGCTGGTCTTGGAGATGTTGGTGAGCTTGCTCAAAAAAGAGGAATAGCAGAAGCTAAACAATCAGCTCAAAGTTCTCAAGGAAATGCAGCAATTGTTGGAACTGGGTTGGGGGTTGGTGCTGGTTTATATATGGGCAATACTTAATGGCATTCTACAATGTAACAAACGAAAGGAACGATGATCCATATAACCCCAATGATGGCAGCTTATATGTAAACCCTTTTAGAACTGGAGATCAGTCAGCTCAAGACACTTTATCAGACTTATACGAGTCTGAGTTTCAAGATTATTTAAATAGGTTTTTTCCTGTAGAACAAGACCTAATAGCTCAAATGACAACAGGTTTCGAGCAACTACAACAAGAAGAAATAGGTAGAGCACAGTCAGCAGTTGCAAGACAATATGCAAATACAAGAGGTCAAGAGACTAGAAGGCAAGCTGGCTTTGGAATAACACAAGCAATGGACCCTCAGGGTGGTTATGAAAGATCAGAGACATCTGCGTTGGTTGCCGCTAGAAATTTTGCAAAAATGAGATCTGAAGAAAGAAGAATGCAAGTTCTTTCTGGAGGTCTTGGAAGTGCAATGGGACAAAAATCAGTAACAGGAGGATTAAGTGGCTAACGGATTAGGTGGATTATTGGCAACAGGTCAAAAAACAAAAGAACAAGCTAAGGCAGGTTTATTGGGAGCTGCTCGTCTTGAGGCACAACAAGACATAGCACAAAAAAGTCTTGATATGCAAAAAGAGGCAGGGCAACAACAGCTCCTAGGTACTGCTGTAGGTATCGGTGGTGCAATAGGTGCAAAGGCAGCACAGGCAGCCATTGGAAAATTAACCGCAGCGTCTGCCACGGGTGCGGTGTCTACTGCTGCTGGAACAGCAACTCTTGCAGCAAAAGCAGGGGCAGCTGCGAGTGCCATAGCTCCACCAGTCTTAATAGCATTAGCAGCGGCAACATTACTAAATAAACTTTTCGATTAATTATGGCAAACTTATCATCAGGAATTATAGACGGAATTAATATAGGGCTTAAAGTATCGGGTCTTGCTTCGCAAAAAGAAAAAGACGATCTTCTTATGGAGAAGACCAGGCTTGATATGGAGCAATCAACAGAGCTCTTAAACAGCAACTTAAAAACAGCAGGGTTAACTCAAGAGCAAACACAACAAGCAATAGATCTTAACAACATTAAGCTTGGTTACGCAAAGCCAATAGCTGCTGCAGAACTTGCAGGAAAGGAGCTAGATAATACATACACTCAAGCAAGGATTGACTACACAAAAAACATAACAAGCGGTTTGGTTTCCGATCAAAGAAGAGAACAAATAACAGAAGACTCTGCATTGCTTGTTAACATTTTAGAACAAATAAGCAATCTTCCCGAAGATGTAACAGACTTTGAGTTAAATACAATAACATCACAAATGCAATACATAGAATCTCCTATTGTAAGAGCACAATTAAAAAATATAGATCCGGGCTTTAGAAAGTCATTTAATAATTTAATGCCAGTATTTCAGTCTGGAGACTTTGAAAATGCTCCACAAAGTTTTAATGAAGATCTGACAAAAATTTTAAAACCACAAATACAAACAGCTTTTTTGGGTGCTGATTTTATTGACACTAACGGAAATGTTGGAAAGGTTGAAGATGTTGTTTTGAATGGAGACTTTATAGCTAAAGGAATAGGTGATGAAATGATCCTTGGATCAAAAGTAACTGTTGACTTTGGAGAGGGTGGGGTTAAAGAATACCAAACATTTTTACCAGATCAAACCGATGGAGGTAAAAGAATATTTAGAGAAGATTTACAAGCAGATGATTCAAAAGCAGTATCAGTAAAAGACACTGTTGATTATGTCTCTGGTCAAAAACATCTAGCAATGATATTAGACCAAAACCCAAGAATGCTTTCTCATTTACAAAAAATGACAGGGTCTATTGAAGATGTTTATACGCCTATTTCAAAAACAAAAGAAGCACAAAAACAAACCGCAATAAATAATATATATAAACAAGAAGGAATAGAGTTTAATACCTTACTAGCTTCAATTGATATTGACTCTCTTAAAAGTATTACAGATCCCAAAGATATACAAATGCAAAATGCATTAAGAATGACTTATGCTTTCTATGGAGATAGCTCAGGGATCACAAAAGATGGAGATACGTTTGTAACAAAAGGCGGAGAAGACCCACTGGCTACAATACTTGGGAATGCACCAAAATACAGCAATGCAAG
>OBMK010002839.1_pt1 | contig 12653 bp, 10 predicted proteins | sample 1539081 | NCBI WGS metagenome assembly OBMK01 (sample SAMEA3355528, study PRJEB22509) | marine metagenome | biome: marine; feature: river plume; material: water | place: USA | collected 2010-08-07 | depth 0.5 m | reverse complement strand
GATGTTATTACAGGATGTTTTCTGATGTTAAAGAAAACCACATGGGACGAGCTTAGCGGGTTCGATGTCGATTACTTCATGTATAGCGAAGAAACAGATCTCTGTTTACGAGCCGCAAAACATGGCATCGCCCGCATTTTTTTTCCGCACGCACGTGTGCTTCATATCGGTGGCGCATCAGAACGTTCTAAACCCTACAAGACAATCAAGTTATTTCGCGGTAAATGCCTTTACTTCGAGAAAAATTATGGCTGGCTGGTTTCAACTAGCGCAGCGCTCATCCTTAACATTCACGTATTAACTCGCCTGCTGGCCTTAGGCGCGAGGCGTCTTCTGACCAATAATATAACAGACGAATTTCATCATTGGCTGACAGTTTGGCAACAAAGAAAAACCTGGAATAAGCCAGAACATCATATCGGCCGAGACCTGAAATATACCTGCTCTGCGGTAAATGAGCAGCTAATGATTTGCACAGTTAACGACTCTATTTCTCTCGCGTCTTGATGCGGCGTCATCATAAGCACAGTCCCTGGTGCTTTAATTTGTGCCTTTCAAATTCAGGTGCGGCGGCAGCGCATCCGCCTGCATGAAGTGTAGCGAACAAAAAGGAGAAGGAAAAATTAGGATCCTGAAGCAGTTTGCAACATGCATGAAAATCTTGATTGCACCGCTTTTACTGATCTCCTGCAGTTCGAATCAATCCCCGATCAATTACAAAGAGGTAGCACTGGGTGAAACGGATAAAAAACTCGACCAGGCCGCAGTGAAGAGACAGCCAGTGTCAGTCAAGCCTGTTACTCGAGACAGCGCGCCACCATCAAGCAGCGACTATGTATTGGGCCCGGGAGATGAATTGACAGTTAACGTCAATGGCGAAGAATTCATGCAGGCGCTAAGGTTGAGCGTCGATGGCAGCGGCTTCATTCAGCTGCCTATCGTTAACCGGATCAGTGTGTTGGGGCTGAATGTTGCGGAGATTCAGGAAAACCTCGTTTCGGCTTACTCAGGAGAGTTTATCGCCCCCTGGGTTGTTGTTTCCATTTCCAAGTATCGAAGTCGCCCAATCTACATGCTTGGAGAGTTTCTGTCCCCTGGCGTCATCCATATGGAAAGACCCACTAACATCACGCAAGCGCTTGGCCTTGCCGGCGGAATGACGGACAAGGCTTATCTAGAGGGTGCTCGGTTGCTGAGGCAAGAAAAAATCGTTGCGGTGGATGTCGAAGCTTTATTGAATCAGGGGAGGTTCGATCAAAATGTACGGTTACGCGCTGGAGATACGCTGTACGTTCCAAGCACTGAAGATTTAAAAATCTATGTCCTTGGTGCTGTGGAAGACCCCGGTGTTCAGCCTTATCAGAAGGATATTGGTGTCTTGGCTGCGATTGCTGCAGCCGGAGGCGCAGTCAATGGTGAGGCTAAACTTAACGACACTCGGATTATACGTACCTATTCTCCCGTAAAAGGGGAGTTGTTGACGATAGATGTGACTGATTTTTTGCGAGGTCGTCGGCCGGATTTTCAGCTTCGACCGGGAGACATCGTGTTTATTCCTAACCAACCTGTCGCTAATTGGAATGCGGTGATTAATCAGATCGCACCTACTTTCCGATTGGTGAGTAATGTGCTCGAACCTTTTGTGCAAATTGAGTTTCTAAAATAAAGGGGATGATAACGGACTAGGTCTGACTAAATTTTGGGTCATTGCTCGACATCTCGCTCATCATCAGGCGCACCCTGTTTGGGACCATTGCTTTAAGATGACTAACCGTCCGACGCAATGGTCCAACAGCTGAATTAGGGCAGGTCACGACCAGGGTTAGATCGCACTGGGAGACAACAAAGTCGGCTGCGATGTTTTTACCCAGCGTTCCAATATTGACGATGATTACATCGTAGTTTTGCGACAGTTTTTCAACCGCTGCACGAATCTGGACCAGCGACATTTGCTCCTCGGTGATAGCATCGCTAACACCAAGTGGCATGACTTCGAGGCCATGGTCATTTGGCTCGGTTTGCACATCGCCATTCACGACATATTCCCTCCAGCCGGCTGCTCCGGTCTCGGTGTCAACAGAGGTTGCCTCTAATGTGGTATTGATTTGAAGTGTCTTCAATCCTGAAGTCGAAAAGCTTGTGGCGAGTTGCGAAGTAATATTTTCATTTTTGACGCGTTCGGAATCCGATATAACTGCCATCACTTTTGCGCGCCGGTTTTCATTTAATAACGGGATGCCGGCTAACTGTATGTTGTTTCTAAGGCGGTAGACATTCATGTCTACAGTACCGACTAAGGGCCCTGCATTAAGTGCTTTTAGCTGTCCGATCAGCGGTGCATCTCGATCAAACGTATCTAGGTCGTCAGTATACCTAATCTTTGGCATCACGATCAGTGTCGCGAGAAAAAGTCCGATGACGCTAGCAAACCCAAAAACAAAGCCGAGTGCGCCGAATATCTTTCGTTGGTCCTTAATGGGCTGGAGCGGAAGAGGTGCGCGAGAAACCAGTTCAACAGAACCAGGCACATCTAAGCGGCTTTCCAGCTGCACTTGTTCCACCGCCCTCTGCGTCTCATCAAGTAATTCTCGAAGCATTAAAGACTCTTTCTCGAGTGTGCGAAGACGAATAGTTTTTGCGTGTAGCTGTCTTGCCTCTTGCTCAAGCTTTTCTTTTTGCGGTTCCATTTTGTCGAGCTTTTCCTTTAGCTCTCCCACCCGGCCTTGTCGTTGAGTCGCATCTGTAGGGATTTCACCACTCATTTTGAGTGCTTTAATTTGTTTTCGCCGGTCTTCCATCGCTGTTTCAAGTACTGCGACGGCAGCTTTAAGCTCAATGACCTTTTTGCTGGTTGGTTGATAACGAAGCTGCAGCGTTGCCAGCGTGCTAAGTTTTTTGCTGCGCTCAAAAAGCATAAGGTCAAGGGCATGATCCTCAACAAGTTCCTTTAGTAAAAGATCGTCTGCGATACCTGCGCCTGTCGCTGTCCCATAGGTTTCAATCTCCAGAACCGTTCTTTTCAATTCTTCGATGGTTCTGGTCAGATTTTGTAGTACCTCGAGTTTATCGTTATGGGCTTTAACCACTGAATCTAGGCCATATTCGCCACCGAGGGCGAGCGTCTCCTCATTTTTTTCAGAGAGTCGGGTCGCCAATTCGCGCTCTCGATTCTTCAATTCGCGAAGACGGTAACTGCCCCGGTCGCGTACTTGATTGCGTTGGGCCTCCAGATAATTATCCAACAAGGTGTTGGCGTACAGGACCGCATATTCAGGGTCATCTGATGTCGCGGTAATCTTAATTACGCTTTTAGACTCCGATATCTGCAGTAGCTGACTCAGACCGATGGGGCTGATACTATTTTCTGGGTCGAACTCATTAATTGCCTTTGCCGACTCCTCGATAAGTCCTGGGCTCGAAAGCATACCAACCTGAGAATTAACAAAAGCGTCAAAGGTCCGAGATGCCATAGAGTTGCCCTCGTACATGATGAACGGCTGTGTGGCGGCAATACGAATGATAGCCTTGCTTTCATACTTTGGACTGGCAACTAGAAATAGCGCGGTGCCGAGTAAAGCGCCGAGTATAAACCCAGCGGCAAGCAGCATTTTGACCTTTCCCCGAAACCCCCGAATGAACCAATTGACGATATCAGGCGCTGGCTGATCTTCGTCAATCAAATGGGTTACTTGTGAAATTTGGCTCTCATAGTGAGCACCAGGCAAGACAGTGGGACCATCGCGCCGCTCCCCGTTAGGGTCGGCTAACGGGCGATTCATGCGTATTTTCTGCTCGTTTCATCTCGCTCCCACGAATCGGATGTTTTGGGTCGAGTGAGCATACCTTTGCATCTGATGTATCCACTGAGCAGTAAGTAGACGGGCAAACTGAGCCATGCTGACGGCTTACGTATCACTCGCGCCATCATTTTGGAAAGTCGTTTAAGCGAAGCGCCATCACTGTTGGCATAGCCCATTTTCTCGAGTTGGACCGTGCCTCTGATGGCTCTTAAGCGAATTTTTATGAGTCCGTCCAGCGTCAGCGGTGCGGTCATTTTAAATGAACAACTTTCAACATAGGCCCGGTCAGAAGTACAAAATTTGCGCCGAACCAGTTCATCATCGTTGACCACATGAGGAAATGGAGTGATGCGCGCATGACCGCGCTCAGAGACGGAGAAAAGTCCGCCGAACTTGCCTTGCTCGAAATAGCTATTGTATTGCCAGACGCGATAAAACGCCTTAACAGCCACATTAGAGCGTGACGCGTCTATTTCCATTCGGCCACAAGAAGCCAGTGCTTTGTTATCTTGTAAAGGGCTAATCAGCGCCCTCAAGCTATCTGCGGAGACGGTGAGATCCGCATCAAGGAAAATTCTGGGAAAATATCTGGCTTCCGTATCAGCATAGTTTAATGCATCGACCTTGGAGGCAATCGGTGTTTCTAGTAATTTAACCAGCGGAAAACGCGTTGCCACGACTTTGGCTGTGTCATCAGTGCAGCCATTACAAACAACGATTACTTCGAACTCTCCTGGCTTTATCGAGTTGTAAATACTCCCAAGGCAACGGTCAATGACTGAAGCCTCGTTGTGAGCCGGAATAATAACGGTCGCTTGCGCTGGAAAAGGGTCGGATCCCGGCTTGTTCTTTCTCATTAGACTATGTGCTCAGACTCAGCGGTGTTTCGTTCAAGCCGATGAAATTAGAGATTGAGGAAATGAGTGCTTTCCTTGAAGCGAGCTCGCTTTCTATGGTGATACTGTTTACCGACAAAGCTGCATCGATGGCTTCCGGTAAATGCGCTTCGCTCTCTGCGACGAAAACATTACTTAACTTGCTGAATTTGCTCACAGTAGCCATTTGATGATCGTTGCGATGCTCACCAAATTTCGCCATTCTGGGCATCACTACGATGGGTTTGGACATTTCCATAGCCGTAATGATGGAGCCCATTCCTGCGTGGGAAATCAGCAGTTCTGCAGATGCAACCTTCTTTTCAAATTCGTCAACGCCCAAAAAATTTAAGCTGGAAATCGCGGAGGGTTGGTAATTGCTTGCGCCTGTTTGCGCGAAAACGTCGTGCGTTTGCGTTTCGAAAGCCCATTTATCAACCGTCCTCACAAGACGATCGAAGGGTAACTGCGTGCCTACGGTAACAAAAATCATGGCTATTCCTCGTATCAAAAATTGTGTGCATGCCTGAGTGCAGGTTTGCTATTGCGATGCAAGTGACATGCCAACGGTGCGGCATGGCGTGTAGGGGAAAATAAGTGACAAAAATCAGTGAGTTGAGAATCTCGGTGACAGTCTGTATCTGGTTGGTCGCCTGTAAGGGTTCTATTTTGCATCGCAAATAGCGTTGTACATTGCGCGAGGGCGCCACGCTGAGGGCACTGACGCAATATTTCGCAATCTGTCATTGCACCACGCAAAGCCGGTCGCTTTTTTTCCTAATTTGCAATAAGAAAGCCTTTTTTTAGGTACTCACAACAAACCCGCTATCGTTAGAAAGGGTCTTGGTCATTCAAAATAATTGCGGCATCACGACGTTGTCTGACGGCGTGAATAAAAATATGGCATAGGAATTGCTTTTCCGACATGCCACTCAGCCAGTTTTTGCACCTATGGAAAGCGTCCGCGCGAAAGCAATACACGAGTTTACAGGAGCGAATGCCTTTTCTGCTGCCGCGTCTAGAAATTCGCGAGATAGCAGGCGAATTTTTATCGCATGGATCAGCTTGCTTGCTGGCAAGTTCAGGTGCCTGAAGGTCCAGCTTTTGGATGTTGCGGTCTACTGGCAAGGATGCCTGCACTCAGCGCGGAAAGTCAGCGATAAAAACATGAAGGATGGGTTTATATCTGAGCGCTTATCCACTGAATTCCCAATATCCAAATCTTCTAAATGAGCATCGGTATTGCCATTAGGGAACCTGTCGCGAAATTTTTGTCGAACAAGTTCATCTACAACGGTGCTTTGCTTTCCATTGGCGTGGCGCTTGTCGCTGTCTTTACTTTTGTGCGAAGTTTGGTGCTAGCACGCGGCATTACACTTGAAGACTACGGCATTGCAACAGCATTGCTCACCTCGATGTCTCTCGTTCAGATGGCAACGGCCATCGCGGGTGAAAAACAAGTACTTCAAGACGAAGACGGGGGAACTGATCAGTTTCTTGCTGCGGTCCACACCTTAGCCGTCATCAGAGGTCTTTTTTGTGGGGTCCTGATGTTTTTTGCATCAGGTCCCACTAGCAGCTTCTTCGGTTTGTCGGACGTGCTCTGGGCATTTCAAGTTGTGGCACTGGGTCCAGTTATCGCGGGCTTTGCTCATTACGACTACAGCGCAATGCAGCGCGAATCGAACCATAAGGCCGCTGTTTTTGTTTCGACAATGCCAGATGTTCTCGTGACCATGCTGACCCTGCCCGCGGTGGTCATCTGGCCGGATTATCGTGCTATCTTCCTCGCTTGCCTGGGCTGGCCGTTGATCAGGTGCATACTATCCCACACAACATCTCAAAGACCGTACCGACTGAGCATGAATCCGACGCTTGTCGGAAAGCTGCTGAAGTTCTCCTGGCCATTGATGTTAAGCGGGCTCCTGCTCTTCCTCGTTTTCCATGGTGATAGAGCGGTTGTTGGCCACTACTTCAGCATGCACGAATTGGGTTTCTTCTCGCTTGTCTTGACGGCCTTCCTGCTGCCGAGTCAGCTACTCCACAAAGTCTACGACTCACTCTTTCTCTCTTCTTTGTCGAAGGCCTTTCGGCACCGCGATAGATTCGAATCGCAACAATTTTTGATTTGGCACTCACTCTTCGCGCTAAGCACTGCCTATGTCTTGTTTTCTATCTTGCTTGGGCCTTGGCTTTTCATTTTTTTATTCGGCGAGAAATACGAACCAGGTCTGGATCTCCTTCCTTGGATCGTGCTGATGGTGTCTGTGAGAATTTTACGCATTGCCACATCCATGCTGGCCTTGGCAACAGCGAAGCCCTACTGTGAGTTATACGCGAACCTGGTTCGTGCCAGCGCATTGCCCATAGCGATCATCGGCTTGGCCATGGGCTATCCCATAGAGTGTGTCCCTATTGCCGGCATCATTGGAGAGGTGCTTGCCTTGTTTGTCGGTCTGGTTTCGCTCAACTTGCCTGTGTCCCACGCGGTAAAACCACCAGCTGTCTCTGGAATGATCATGCTTTGGTTGGCGTCGATGGTGTTTATTACGGCTGAGATTGTCATCGACATCAACCCTCCCTATGTTTCTGCAACTTTGGCGGCAGTTTTGCTGATCACGATGATCCTTTTTTTCATTAAGCAGTATCCTAAATTTACGATAGAACGGGGATTTCAGAACGATGTCTAACTACACAAAACTCGTATTTATTATCAACGATCCTGTCGTCGGTTTAGGGCTGCTCAGAACCGCAAGGTTTGGAGGCTACAAAGTCAATGTGATCGCCCGTAAAGGTTGTCGGTGGCTCAGATGGACTGCTGCTTGCCAACAGTTCTTTGAAGTCGATGAGTCGCGCATCGAGCAGGAGCTGTTGAGCATATTAAGAGAGAGAGGTTTTGATGAGCCTGGCTATACCTGTCTGGCCGCGGGCGATATCGCCACACAAGCGCTGATAAAAATCTCCTCAGCTCTCCGCGCCGCGACGCAACACGCCATGGATGCTGAAGCCAGACTAAGCATCGGGAACAAGGCAGATTTTTCGAAAATCTGCAATAAGCTCAGCATCCCCACGCCGACCACCTGGATCGTCGATAAAAAGCAAGCCTTGCTCGATTTGTTAGCCGACAAAAATTTCTCATTTCCCGTCATCGTCAAAGCAGTGAATATGAGCGGCAGTATCGGCATAAGAAACGCCGAAAATAGCGCGGAACTTCATGAAATCGTTGAGGACCCAAACTATAATTTTTCACCGCTGGTCGTTCAGGAGTTCATAAGAGGGTACGACGTTGGCTTTAGTCTGATTGCTGAGAATGGTCAAATTCGATCGGGTTACACGCAAAAGAGATCAAAGGGAGGTGATACATTTCCTCGCCACAATGCTTTGCTCGAGTATTCACAGTTACTTTGTGAGTCAATGAACTACTCGGGTCCGGCAAATATCGATGCACGTATAGATGCCGACGGCAATATTTACATCATTGAGTGTAATGCGAGATTTTGGGCGACGAGTCCTCTTAGCTATCTGTTAGGTATCGATCTTATAGCGGAGGGCCATACTAGCTCAAACGAGGGGGCCGACGTCATGCATCACCACGACAACACGTATTTTTCTCTGGGCAACGCATTGAGAGGAATGCTGTTTCTTGGGCCAATGGGCTCTGAAAAAGCGCGACGCTACTTCAAATCAATTTTCGCAGATTTGCCGGGCCTCCTGTTTACAAAAGTGCCTGCTTCACGAAAATATTTCGCACGCTGATTGCATGAACGGAAAGTAGAGCGCCAAAGAAGTGTTTTCTAATTTGCAACGGGATCTGCCGCTACCGGTGGCCGCAATGCTGATTTCGCTCCTATTACCGCCTGAGTTATCTATTGAGCTAGGCGGCCTCCGGCTCTCTGGGTATCGTATTGTTCTTTTGATCATGTTTGTACCGATGCTCTATGCGCTAATGTTGCGCCCGAGTATTCGAATATCGTATGCAGACTGGGGCATGATCTTTGTTTCTGTTTGGTCTTTGCTGGCACTGGTGGTGCACGAAGGCCTTGTCGAGGCAATAGAAAAAGGCGGCATACTCATCGTAGAGATGTTTGGCTCCTATCTTATCGCGAGGATATATATAACCCGGTACCAACAATTGCTGGCGGTTGCCAAGTTGTTAACCATGATGGTGGCGTTCGTGCTCATCGTGTCTATCCCAGAATCGCTTTCAGGTATTCATTTTCTGCGAGGTTCCGGTATAAAAATTTATCCCGAGCGACTCGGCTTGCACCGTGCTTATGGCCCTTTCGATCATCCGATATTACATGGTGTTGTTTGCGCTTCGGTTTTCTCCTACGTCCATACGCTCGTCTCGGCAGATAAAAAGGTAGCGCTCGGCAGATGGACACCTGCTTTGATTGTTTGCGCTGCAACGTTTCTGTCTTTATCTGCCGGCCCATTTATTGCTCTTGGCACGCAGATCGGCCTTGCTTTCTGGGATCATCTTTCGAAAAAGCTGAAAAATCGTTGGTGGATTGTGCTTGGCACCCTATGTTTTTGTTATATCGTAATTGATCTTTTTTCTAATCGTTCGCCAGTTGCTTTACTCATTAGTTATCTCAGTTTCTCTGGCCAAACTGCCTATATGAGACTGCATATTTTTGACTATGGCAGCGCAGAGGCACTGAGGCATCCTTGGCTTGGGATTGGTTACGGCGATTGGCTAAGGCCATCCTGGATGCCGCCCTCAGTAGATAATTTCTGGCTACTCACTGCCATGCGATATGGCATGCCAGCAAGCTTCGGTATCATCGCGGTCATGGTGTATATGGCACTGCGCATTGGCGGTATGGCCGCAACAATCCCGATTCGAGATGCTGGGCGCGCGTGGGGTTTTACGTTGGCGGGTTTTGCACTTGTTGGTTGTACAGTCCATTTCTGGAATGCGACGTTTGTTTTGTTTTTCTTTTTCTTAGGCTCTGGAAATTGGATATTCAGCCAAAAGAAAATGGGTTGCGATTCACCGCGATTACGTCGTGCACCCAGAATTTCCGCTTACCGAGCAAGATCTACGCTCTTTTAAGTGCAGGATGCAAGGCTGCGCGCCACGGTTGCAAAATGCGAAAAACAGAATTGCAAAACGCGAATCTGGCTTGGCGCTTTTGGCATTTCGCAAAACTTGCGGGCATAAGATAAGGAATGAGACAACATGTCATTAGCCGTGTCGACTAGGGAGGTCAATGCACAAATAGTCGCAAATGATAATGATTTGCATTAGCAATAAAGCTTATAGTATTCTATAGCCAGATAGTAGCAGGTCCCGATTATTCCAAGCGCCTCATCCTACTCGGTTGTTTTTATTGATATTAGTTTCTGCAGCGAAGGCACGTGACAAACTTCGAGAAGCATACCCTCGCGAAAAACGAACGAGACCAGGGATCGCAGCACCTGAACAGCACTACAAAAAGATTTATATGGCATAAGAATTGCATCGTAGCCTATCCAAATAGGTGCTAATAAATGAATAAAAAAGAAAAAATACTCATGGTAGAAGATAGCCAGTCACTCGCGGCGATCTATGCTTCTTATCTTTCCAGCCAGCATGTTGATCTCCTGATTGTGGATAATCTGCAAACCGCACGTGAGGAGTGGATCCGTACACAGCCAGATTTGGTTTTACTGGATGTCGAACTTCCCGATGGTAATGGACTGGATCTCCTCAAAGATCGGCCGCGGGAGGAAAACGAAGCTGATGTTGTGGTGATGACAGCCTACGGATCAGCAGAAGCCTCGGTTGACGCAATGAATCTTGGCGCGGTGGATTATTTGTCTAAGCCTTTTGATGCCGATCGATTGAAGGTAACGGTTACAAACACGCTCAAGAATCGCGCGCTCCAAGAAGCGGTCAAAAAGTACAGCTCCCTTGATAGGAAAAGATACTGCGACTTCATCGGCAAGTCTTTACCGATGCAATCTGTTTACAGAATCATAGACTCTGTCGCGCCCAGTAATGCGACTGCGTTCATTGTTGGTGAGAGTGGAACCGGTAAAGAGCTGACTGCTTCAGCGTTACATGAGGTGAGCAAGCGAAAAAACGAGGCATTTTATGCGGTCAACTGCGCCGCGATACCGCGTGATTTGATGGAAAGCGAATTGTTTGGGCATGTAAGAGGCGCGTTTACTGGCGCAACCACTCACCGAGATGGCGCCGCATCGATGTCGGATGGCGGCACCCTGTTTTTAGACGAGGTTTGTGAAATGGACCTCGAACTTCAGAAAAAAATGTTGAGGTTTATCCAAACAGGTGAATACCAGCGTGTTGGTAGTAACAAAGTCGAAAGAGCCGACATCAGGTTTGTTTGTGCGAGCAACAAGGATCCGTTGGTCGAGGTAAGAGAAGGCCGTTTTAGGGAGGACTTGTTCTATCGTTTACATGTCGTACCAATTCATCTGCCTCCCCTACGAGAAAGGGGCGAAGACATTATCGATATAGCAGAATATTTTCTGAATTATTATGCAACGAGAGATGGCAAATCCTTTTCGATGATTAGTGACAGCGCGCGATCCAAAATGTTGACTCATCAATGGCCAGGTAATGTGCGTGAGCTACAGAACGCGATACAAAAAGCTGTCGTACTCAACGAAGGTAATTACCTAAGGGGGCATATGTTGCAGCTTGAACAGTTGCCTGTAATGCGAAATCGGCTGGTTCTCGAGACCGATACGCAAGAAGCTAGCTCGGGTGTGACTGTCCCATTTTCCACAAGAATGGAAGTAGAACCTCTGTGGATCGTGGAGAGAAATACGATAGAGCGAGCAATTGAAATTTGTAGTGGTAATGTCAACAAGGCCGCGAGCCTCCTAGAAGTCGCTCCCTCAACAATCTACAGAAAGTTGCAAGCTTGGGAGGCTAAAGACAATCGTAATACAGGGCATTCATGTACGGCTTGATACATGCAGCCCTTCGGGATCTCATTCTTGAAGATCATGGCGTGGAGACCTGGAATCAGGTTGTTCTGCAGTCCGGCGTGCCATCGAATTCTTTTCTGACGATGCGATCCTATAGCGATGAAACCACGATGGCATTGGTCGATGCGGCATCACAAGTTCTGATGTTGCCTACTAATGATTGCTTACAGGTCTTCGGGCACTACTGGGTTGCCAGGTTTGCGCCGAAGGAGTACGGCAGGCTTCTCGATCATACCGGCGGCTCCCTGATTGAATTTTTTCAGAATCTTGATGCGCTTCACGATCGGCTTTCAACTTCCTTTACGGAATTTAAACCGCCAAGTTTCAAGGTGAAAATAAATACCGCGAACTCTGCTGTCATAAGATACGTGAGTAGTCGGGAAGGATTAACACCATTTGTTATCGGCATAATCGCTGGCATCGGCGAAAGGTTTGATACGGCTATTCACATTGACGCCATAGACACGAGTAACTCTGATCAAGGTGAAGTGAGCGACATTGTAATTTCAATGGCATCTAATGGTTAATCACACGATAAGTCTGTTAGAAAAGCTGTTCCCATTCACTTTCACAGTAGACAGTGACCTACTGTTGTCTCAGGTATCACCGAGACTGGGTGATCTATGTCCAGCGGCCGTTTCTGGACTTGATTTCATGACGGTTTTCCGGTGCCACCGGCCAAGAGCCGTCTCCTGTTATGAAGAGTTATTAGCAGCAGAAAATACGCTTTTTCTACTTATCAGTCATGATGAGCAGCTAGCACTGAAAGGTCAGATGCTAGTGGGTGCTGATGGAAAGAGGTTACATTTTGCGGGTATGCCTTGGTTGGAATGGATGAATCAGAAGGCCCCTCAAGTAAGACTGCACCTGGGCGATTTTCCAAAACTGGACTCACAAATGGATCGAGATTTTCATCTGATAAGTCAGCAATCGATGGTCAATGAGCTTGAGTCTTTGAATGAGAAGCTAGCAAAAGCCGAAAGAGAATCAAGAGATTCCATCAAAGTGCAATCGGAGCTCTTTGCTGTGATGA
>OBMK010002838.1_pt1 | contig 12654 bp, 24 predicted proteins | sample 1539081 | NCBI WGS metagenome assembly OBMK01 (sample SAMEA3355528, study PRJEB22509) | marine metagenome | biome: marine; feature: river plume; material: water | place: USA | collected 2010-08-07 | depth 0.5 m | reverse complement strand
AGTCTCTAACGGCCTGAAATATTTTGGTTGCCGTTTCGTTAAGGCTCCAGCGTCCGTAGATAATATTATCAACAAACCAACCATGCTCACTAACTTTGACGACGGCAATGGCTGTTTCATCAAGTTTGCTATTCTTTGTTCGTTTCTTATTGACTTCTTCAAAACCCGCCAAGTCAACTGCAATGTAATAGTCCCCTACTTCAGGCGTGTCGTCGCTAAAAGAGACCCAGTCCTCTTTAAACATTTCTGAACCACGGGCTTCAAACGACGCCATAAATTCCTGACGAAACGCATAAGAAGACATAGACTTTTTAGCAACATCGATTTCAGACGGGTCAAGAATAGGATTATCGTAAGAAGTAAAATGCCAAGCCTTGTAAGTTTCATCATCTCCTAGTTCCGCGTATTGATATAATTCGTAGAAGTGGTTCCTGCCCATCGGTGTACCGATAAACATTGCACAGCCTTTTTGGTCCGCCAGAGCAGGTCTTAGGATTTGTTCAAATACTTCTGGCTTCATGTCTGCGTATTCATCTAGAACAAGAAACTTTAACGACACCCCACGCATTGTCTCTGGTCTATCGGCTCCCTTGAGACTAATGGTTGCTCCATTGACCAACTTGATTTGTAAATTATTGATGTGGCTACCAGAGATAACAGGACTGCCAAGCTCAAGGAGAGTTTGCCACATGATGTCTCGTGCTTGTCCTTGGGTCGGCGCAACATAAAATACATGTCCTCTGTCTGCTTGTAATGCATTAACAATTAGCATCCATGCCGCTAGTCTGGACTTGCCAGTACGACGACCTGCCGCTACTATTTTAAATCGTGTGTTGTCTGCCCATACCTCTTGTTGCCAAGGCAGTAGTGCAATGTCAAGATCCACTAATACGTCCACATAACAGGCGTAGTACCTCTTGTATCTACATGGATAAAGTCGTCAGCAATACCAATACCTGTAAATCCTAGCTCAATAGCCTTTGTCACTATCTTAAGGCGGAACACGGCGCTTGTTATTTTTATATCCGCCGCGATGCCCTGAGCGTGACATCCGGGTACTTCTTTCTTAGCCTCTATCGGATGCTCAGTTGGGTGTCGATACCCACTGGTGATAGTGAAAGGAAACCCACATGCCTCTCTCAACTCGTCCATCTTCTCTAGGAAGTCTTTCTCCATGTTATTGTGCCCAGTAACCTGACAGTTAAACTCTGAAGGGTCAAAATGCTTAAGATTCATCTACTACTTCTCCTTCAATAATGGTAGGTTCTGGTACTTCTACTGCACCAACACCGCTAATGTTGATCTGAATGGCGTTTCTCCCTGCGTCTTTAACAATATCTTTTTCAAATGCGGCAACAGGAAGGATTCTATCCATAACTAACTTCCATGCGGCTGACTGATTCTTGTTTTCTGGGTCTAATGCGGCATCAAATATTGCATCCATTACAGCGCGGGAGCGAGGCGAGTTTAACATCCTTGCCTTATACTCATTAATGATTGCTGCATCACCCTTTGGGCGTCCAACAGACTTCCTATTCCCCTTTGCCTTACTAGAAACAGAAGTTCTTTTGGGTCTGCCTACAGGATTCTTTTTATTTTCCATTGTATAGGCTCTACCTAGTTTGCTTTCTGGTTTGTTATCTATACTTGTGGGTAATATGCACTAGTACTTAGTCTTAATGCATCGTACTTTCCGCTATAGTTCTATATATACATATATTATAGCATACTTTTATGCATTTGTCAACCCCTGTGGGGTAAAAACATTGTATTTACAGCACAGATTCTGTAGTTTTACAGTGCAGATTATCTATATAACTAGAAGTTCTACTAAAGTCTTGATATATAACGTAAAGTACTAGTAATAACCCTTTCCAATTTAGCTCTTTTTTGTATCTAGGGTGCACCTCCCCCGAAAGTGCGCGTAAAAAGTTCCCCCCCGTCGTCGCCTAGCATAGAAAATTACAAAGATCAAGTGTTTTTTTATACAGTACTGAGGTTTTGTACAGTAAAAGGTGAGAGTCTGTGCAGGTACTTCAAAGGCATAAATTAATCTGGATTAATTCTTTGACGCTTGCGCCACGTTCCCAGTTTGTTATAATCCAATGGTCGGGCAATAACGCACGACGTAATCTAAATAGGAATCATTCTCATGACCAACATCGAAACTCTAGGAACACGCATCGCCTCTGCCATGATCAAGGGAGACGCGGCCATCGCTAAGGCTAACGAGTCCACGCTCGATAAGATCTGCGACGAGGTTATTAAAGCCGCGCAAGCGGGTATCACTAAGAACGACCTTAAGCCACTACGCGCTAGCATCCACTCTCAGTACTGCGAAGCGGGCAACGAAGAATCAAGCGCGAATACTCAGGCATCTCAGGTCATGCGCCTAATAAAGGTCGCCGCTAATCTGGATAAGAAACTGTCTGAGTATCACGACATCAAGACGATTGAAGACGGCATATTGGTTCTTGAAACGGCATCGACGCGGTCGACGTCTTTAAAGACGTGCTACGAGGCTCTAGCCATCCCAGCGTCAGAGGTCGCCAGCGATGAAGAAGTCGAGGCGGAATCTGAGGCAAGCGAGCCAACGGCCAACGATGCGAACCCCATCGGTCATCTATTCTCTGAGTTCATGCAAAAAGCCTTTGATAACGGGCACACGAAAATAGAGATTGCTCACTACCTCGCACAGGTATCCATCGACCTGCACCGCGACGCCAGCTAGACCCGCACCAACGTCCACACTTCAGCCGCCTTCGGGCGGTTTTTTTATGCCTGTAATTTATGCTTGACATTATGGGTGGACAGGTCACTTGACACCGTTATAACTATTTGAGATAATATCTGTGTCGGGTATTCGTTCTGTTTATATTACCGGCATTAATTAATCCAGATTAATTTTTAGAGGGTTTTAATTATGATGATTCAATTCTTCGATGGTGACGATGACCGCGAGAGACTTGGGATTGTCCCAGAGTTCTTCGGTCGTGGTGTTGTAGCGGCAAGGTTTCAGGGTGGCGGTATCAGTACCGTGGCTGACGAGATGAACGAAACCTATGGTTGCGGTGGATTCTCCCGACATTGGGTGGGTGAGATAGATGATGATGGTGTGTATCACAATCCAGCCGAGGACATGGAACCCATCGCACGTGTTGACTTCAACGGGTGGACGATGTGGGCTTATCCTTATGCTATCTTCGGCATCAAGGACAGCGTAGGCAATCAACGTGTGGGGAGGTTTGACTAGTGATTCCGTTGACTAAGAACCAGCAACAAGCGTTGCTACGTAAGTGGAGGCTGGACAATCAGGGTGTGACGTACCGTGAGTTCCGCCGTGGTGTTGAACCGTTGATGTGTGACCCAGCCGTGGTGATTAGGTGGTGTGGTATGTGGTTATGCATTGAACCTGATGGTCGTGTTAATACATAGGAGGTTGTATGTCTATGGTCTTTGAGTGTGCTGTCTGTGATGAGTGGTTCCGCAGTGAGAAGGATGTGTACCAAGAGGACAACGGTGATTGTATCTGTGTGTCGTGTTGGGAAGATAACGTGGAAGAGCTAGAGGAGAAGTACTATGGGAGAAGTAGTAGATCTATTCAACAATAAGCAGGTGTCTGCGAGGTGCATGTCTTGTGGCGAGGTGCATTCGTGCATAGTTGACGGGGATGCGTGGAATAGTTACACTAGTAACAGGTCGAGCGTTGTGCAAGAGGTATTTCCTAATGAGGATACGGCAACAAGGGAGATACTTATAGCTGGGCGTTTGAACTTTGGTATTACAGGCAGATGTAGTCTGTATATGTGTGAGAAGTGTTGTAATGAATGGGAAGAGGAGTAGTAGTTATGCATTTTACAGAGATAAGAGTGGCGCAGTACTTCATTGACTCAGTGTTGCGTGACCCAGACAAGAGCATCACTGTATGTGGTGAGGGTGAGCACGCTGACGTTGAGAAGTCTAGTGAGTACTTCACAATTCTCGACCACATGGGTGAGTGTGACTTCGATAACGTGGGTGTGTGGAGTGACGAGCGTGACGATTACGTGGCGTGGTTTCAGTTTGTGTATGGCAACGTCACTAGTACCAGTGAAGCAATAGAAGTAATCAGTGACTATACTGCGAATGAGTATGGCGATAATATTATTAAACGAGTGGAGTGGTGTATAGAATGAGTGACTTACTAACAAGCAGGGAAGATCTCGAAGAGTTACGCGATCAGCTAAGTAAGATGCGTAGCTTTATCGAGTACGATATTTACAATCATCCGAAGAGTGAGTTGTTTGAGGAGCTGGATCTACTACTCAAGGACACAGTGTTACAGCTTGACAAGATGGACGAAGAGTTAGTGCACGTCTATGCATTCGATGTGACCATTACTATTACACGTCGGCAGTATGTTAAGAGCAGTGATGAGGATCTAGCAGAGCAAGCCGCAATCGATAATGCTCTGAGTGATTTGGATCATACTCTCGATTGGGATGAGAATGACGTGGAGTGTGTGCGTCGTGAAGATGAAGAGACAACTAAATTCTATGATGTGGAGGTGTAATGTATGGCTATGGATACTTGGTTTATTGTTCAAAGGTTTAACCGCAAGACGTGGGAGTGGGAGGAGAGAGACGATGATGGGTCGTCTTGGAATTCTACTCTTAGTAATGCAAAGTACTTCTGTGATGGGTACATAGCAGACGGTGAAGAATGCCGTGTCGTTAAAGAGGAGGTGGTCTATGCACCCGATGCCTAGCATAAGTAAGATGTCAGGGAAGCTGGATGGTATACAAGCAATCAATACCAACACAGTTACCAATCCGTTCTGTATGCAGGAGTCTAGCAAGACTGATGCAAGCAAGATTTGTACCAAGTGTTACAGTGTTAGTATGCTTTCTAGTTATAGGAAGAACTGCCAACCATCCTTCCAGAGGAATAGTGACATCCTTGCGAGTGATGCTGAGTTCGTATTGCCTCGTACCTCCGGTGCATTCGTGCGGTTTCATGGACACGGTGAGCTGATAAATGAACAGCACTTCCGTAATCTATGTGCGATAGCGGAGGATAACAAGCACTCTACCTTTGCGTTGTGGACTAAGCGTGTGAATCTAGTGCGTCCTAATCTGCATCTAGTGCCTAGTAATATGCTTCTTGTTTATAGTAATCCTAAGATAGATAACGTACTGTCATCTCCACCGCGTGGGTTCGACCGTGTATTCAACAACGTGTCGGAGTCGTATGACGGCGAGGCTAACTGTACTGGACAGAAGTGTATGGATTGTTTATTATGTTATAAGCGTGAGACGACAGACGTTATTGTCGAGCATGTAAAGTAATGTGTCTGGGTAATGGGGGACGTTTCTATGGGACGTGAGACTTGGGAAGTGTGGCACGATGAGTACCAAGAGTACTGGGATCAAGACAGTGACCGGTGTAAGTGGGACTATGCAGATGAGTACCAAGAGGATGAGATAGGTAAGTACAAGGAGGAAAGAGATAGTGAAGAAGCGGTGTAATTACCTTGACTATCACATGACCCATCAGGAAATCGCTGATGAGCTAGGTGTTAGCAGGGCTACAGTACGTGCAATAGAATACAGTGCGTTGCAGAAACTCAAACGTTCTGGTAAATTGCGTACTTTCTTGGAGCATATCAACGATGATAGGGAGGATTATTATGGGGAGAGATACACAGCGGTACGTCAGAAATCATAAGCCGCGCTGTAAATCAAGTGTCAAAAGTAACAGGAAGAGTGCCGCCAAAAAGAAGCGTGGTGTGGTATACTCTTCTATATAGACTACATAGTAAGTACTATGCATTAGTACTTAGTATTAATAATACATATTACTTATAGGAGGTGGTATGAAAACAGAAGACAGGCAACGTATGGTCGAGGAGTTAACTGACGACCACATGTACAGTGTGAATTATATGGAGGCGATGAATACTCTTTTTAATCTTTTTGCAATGGAGTTTGATTCGATGGATGACGAGACGTTAGAGGCTCGTTACCTTTCTCGTTTCGGTACTAGCGTGGAGGTACACTGATGGCCTTCACTGAGTTGCACCAGAAGTGTAATGATTGTGGTTCTAGTGATGCATTGTCCTACAACGAGGACGGATCTAGTTATTGTTTCGCATGTGCCACGTTTACCCCATCGTCAGACGGCGCAGGAGGATCTGTGAGCGACATTAACGACTATCGAGTACCAACCCCAAGGGTTCCTGTAATGGAGCTTAAAGGGGCACACAGGAGCTTACAGGACAGGGGTCTTGATGCACGCACAATGGAGAAGTACTCAACTACGTTGCTAGGTGATGACGTTCGCTTCGGTTACTACACCCCCGATGGTGAATTAACTGCGGTTAAAAAACGTACACCTGACAAGCAGTTCAAGATCGAAGGTGACTGGAAGAAGGCTGGTCTGTTCGGTCAACACCTGTTCCCTTCGGGTGGTCAGTACATAACCGTAGTGGAAGGGGAGATGGATGCGCTGTCTGCGTATCAGATGTTCGGTGACAAGTATCCAGTAGTCTCTATTCGTAATGGTGCACAGGGTGCGGCGGCGGATTGTCGAAGGGCATACGAGTTCCTCGATAAGTTTGACAACATCATCTTCTGCTATGACAACGATGAGCATGGTAAGAAAGCGGCGCATGAGTGTGCCGATCTGTTTGGTGGTAAGGCAAAGATCTACCAGCACGGTGAGCATAAGGATGCATCGGACTACCTGATGAACGCCGACAAGGATGACTTCATCAAGCGATGGTGGCATGCAAAGGTGTACACCCCTGATGGTATGGTGATGATAGGGTCACTCCGTGAGGCGATGAAGAAGCCACTGATGGAGGCAGAGGTACGCTACCCATACAAGGGACTGGATGACATGACGTTTGGTGTCAGACCTACTGAGCTAGTGACGATCTGTTCTGGGTCTGGCTTAGGTAAGTCAACCTTCATGCGTGAGTTAGTGTTCTCCATTGCATCACAAACCAACGAGAGGATAGGTCTAGCTTTTCTTGAGGAGACACCAGACCGTACTGCCCGTGGACTAGTGGGTCTACAGATCAACAAACCAATACACCTACCCGGATGTGACTACACCCCTGACGAGGTAGAGTACGTATTCAATTCGTTAGATCTGGATGATCGTGTTGTGCTGTGGGATTCGTTTGGTTCTAATCAGATCGAGAACATACTGGCTAGGTTCCGCTACCAAGTTAAGGTGCTCGGTGTTAGGTATATCATCCTCGATCACATATCCATTCTGGTATCAGATCAAGCCAATGGTGATGAACGTAAAGCCATTGATGAGATCATGACCAAGCTACGTATGTTCTGTCAGGAGATGGAGATATGTATGTTTGTTGTTAGTCACCTACGCAGACCAGAAGGAAAAGGACATGAGGACGGAGCAGTTACTAGTCTGGGTCAACTTCGCGGCAGTGCATCAATTGCCCAGTTGTCTGATATTGTTCTTGGACTAGAGCGTAATGCACAAGCAGAAGATAAGATGGTGCGCAACACAACGAGCATTAGGGTACTGAAGAACAGGTTTAGTGGTATGACTGGACCAGCGTGTTCGTTGCTATATAATAAAGACACAGGCAGACTAACGGAGATGATGGAGTGAGATGTATTGCATGCAACAAGCTACTTAACGAGTACGAGATGACACGTAAGTTCACTGACTCAAAAGAGTTTGTTGACTTATGCGGTACTTGTAGTAAATTCTTAATTGAAGATGAGGTTACCATCACAGGTAACGTAGAGTATGCACATTTATCAGACATAGAGGAGTCTTATGATGTCGAAGATGGGGAACTGGATAGTTACACAGGAACAGAACAAGGAGATGAAGACCAATGGTAGAGAAACTACAGAGCAAGAAGACTTGGACATTGCCTACTACGAATATAGTGTTCTTGGATATAGAAACGGATGGTCTCCAGCCATCGGTAATACACTGTGTTGTGACAAAGAGGCCAAACGAGGATCACTGTCTCCATACCTGTAGGGAGTCACTGTTCGAGGAACTAGCTAGGGGTGGTCACGTATGTGGTCACAACTACATAGGCTTTGATGGACCTGTACTGAAAAATCTATGGGACATTGAGATACATCCTGAGCGTGTTGTTGATACGTTGGTTATGTCTAGGTTGTTTCATCCTGATGTACAGGGAGGACACAGTCTCGCTACGTGGGGAGAGAAGCTACGCCTACCCAAGGGTGACCACGATGACTGGACTCAGTTGTCTGAAGAGATGATCAAGTACTGTATGCGTGACGTGTCAGTGACTGAGAAGCTGTATGAGATGCTGTGTCTTCAGTTACAGATGTTCGACTTCTCTGACACAAGCGTCTACCTTGAACACGCTGTCGCACATATATGCAAGGATCAAGAAGACAATGGCTTTGGGTTCAATGCTTCTGATGCAAAGCAATTAGAACGACAGCTAGAGACTAAGATGATAGGCATTGAAGCCGCCCTTCAAAATATCTTCCCACCTATAGCTGAAGAGCAGAGGTATCACAAGACATCAGGTAAGCCATTGCCTGTGAGGTACACTCACTTCAACGTAGGATCTAGGCAACAGATAGCTGAGAGGTTAGAGAATAAGGGTGCAGTATGGAAGGAGAAGACACCATCAGGGAAACCAAAGGTGGATGAATCTACTCTTAAGAAGAACCTACACGTACCTGAATCAAAGACGGTACTGGAGTATCTACTCTTACAGAAGAGACACTCTCAAGTATTGTCGTGGATCAAGGCAGAAAACAAAGGAAGGATATATGGAAGAGTCAAACACATCGGGGCTGTTACAGGACGCATGGCGCATTCTAGTCCTAATCTTGCTCAAGTTCCTGCTGTTTATGCGGAGTATGGCGTCGATTGCCGCAAGCTTTTTATTGTTCCTCCTGACCGTGTTCTCGTTGGGGCTGACGCATCTGGTCTGGAACTTAGGATGCTGGCTCACTACATGGATAGCGAGGGTTACACGAAAGAAATCCTAGAAGGAGATATACACACAGCTAATCAAAAAGCGGCTGGACTAAAGACTAGGGCGCAAGCTAAGACATTCATCTACGCATTCCTATACGGTGCAGGTAATGCAAAGATAGGATCTGTCGTAGGGGGTAATGCACAGCTTGGTGCCAAACTAAAAGAAAGATTCTTAAGTAACGTTCCTTCTCTTGCACGACTCAGGAAGGACGTAACAACGCAAGCAGACTCTGGGTTCCTTGATGGCCTAGACGGTAGACGACTACGTGTCCGTTCTGCCCATGCCGCGTTGAATACATTACTGCAAGGAGCTGGTGCTATTGTAATGAAACAGGCAGTGATACACCTGTATGAATTACTTGAGCATGTAGACTTCAAGCTAGTAGCGCAAGTCCACGATGAGTGGCAAATAGAGTGTCGTCCTGAAGATGCTGAGTACGTAGGCAAAGCCGCTGTACAGGCTATCATTCAGGCTGGCGAAACCTTTAACCTTAACTGCCCACTAGATGGTGAGTATCGTATTGGTAGTAATTGGGCCGAAACGCATTAACACAATCTGCAAAAGTGTGGTATAATATTACTTGTAAAATTAATCTGGATTAATTAATAGGAGATCCTATGAGCGAAGCAAACATTAACCTTAAGTGTCAGTTGTTTTGGCCTAGCCTTACCCACAAGAACGAGCTGGCTGATAAGTACACAGTAGATCTGGCTCAGTTGTCGGACACAGCAATCGCGGCTCTTGAAGATATGGGCCTGAATGTAAACAACAAAGGTGATGACCGTGGTTACTACATCACTTGTAAGTCAAACAACAAGTACCGTGCGTTCAAGCCAGACGGTAGCGAGTTGTTAATCAAAGGTCGTACTCCTACTAGTGAAGACGATGATCCTGAGATGGGTGTTGTTGTTGCTAACGGGTCAGAAGCTACGTGCCTTGTGACCTACTATGAGTGGGAATACATGAAGAAGAAAGGGCGGTCGCCTTCACTTCGACGTATGGTTATCTCTAACGTCGTAGAGTACATGCCTGACTTCGATCTTGAGGAAGCCGTGTGATACTCATCGACGGTGACATGCTTGTCTATCGTGTTGGCTTTGCCTGTGACGAGGAGCCAGAGAGAATAGCAATCCAGACTATGGCTAACTATATCTCTGAGCTGATCTCTGATCTGTCTGAGCATTACGATAATCACATGCTATACCTTACCGGAAGCAGTAACTTCAGAAATGAGGTTGCTGTTTCTCAGCCCTACAAAGGTAGCCGTCCCGCACGTAAACCCGTACACAAGAACGCACTCCGTGAGTACATGCTAGATGCATGGAAAGCGGACCTCTCTGTTAACATGGAAGCCGATGACTGCATAGCTATCAAGTCTACTGAGTTAGAACATAAATCTATTATCTGTTCTCTCGACAAAGACTTCTTGCAGATACCCACAAAGATATATGACTACACCAAGAAGATCATGAAGGAAGTTGATGAACGCTCTGCTACAGAGTGGCTGTATCGTCAAGCCTTGATGGGCGATAGGGTAGACAACATCCCCGGTATACATGGAGTAGGACCAAAGAAAGCAGAGAAGGCGTTACAGGACTGGACAACAGAGAGAGAGCTTTACGAGCGATGTCTTAAGTTATACGAGGACAACGAACTCGACGCTGATAGGCTGTATGAAAGCCTTCAACTTCTCTATCTTCTTAGATCTACTGATGACAAGTATAGGATTCCTGATGAAGTTTGATAGTAATCTAGAGAAGAAGCTCTATGCTGAGATGAAGAGTTGTACATATCATCCTGTTGAGAGGATCAGCTACATCATACCTAAGATGTACGAACCTGATTTCTGTTACAACAACGCAGGATGGGTGACTTACATCGAAGCAAAAGGCAGATTCAGAACTAGAGAAGAAGCGCGTAAGTACGTAGAAGTACGTAAGGCACTAGGTAAATATGAAGATCTTGTGTTTATATTTCAGAATCCTAATACACCAATGCCGGGATCAAGACGACGTAAAGATGGTACTCGTTATCGTATGAGAGACTGGGCAGACAAGAACGGGTTTGATTGGTACACACCAAGTACCTTACCCAAGGAGTGGCTATGACTAGGCATCTAGTAATACCAGACACACAAGTAAAACCTGACAGTAACTTTGACCACATGTACTGGGCAGGACGCTATGCGGCGGCAACTAAGCCTGACGTTATCATCCATCTGGGGGATCACTGGGACATGCCAAGTCTCAGTAGCTATGACGTAGGTAAGAAGTCGTTCGAGGGTAGACGTTATGTCAACGACATCGAGGCAGGTAACGAAGCAATGGCTAGGTTCCTAGAGCCTATAGAGGCAGAGCGTAGACGACTGCGACAGGGCAAGCGACGACTGTGGAAGCCTCGAATGGTGTTCCTACTAGGCAACCACGAGAACAGGATAGAACGTGCTATCGAGTCTGACTCTAAGCTAGAAGGTCTTATGTCTTACAAGGACTTTCACTTAGGTAGCTGGGAAGTTGTCCCGTTCTTACAGCCCATCATCATTGACGGAGTAGCCTACTGCCACTACTTTACTAGCGGTGTTATGGGTCGTCCTGTTTCTTCTGCAAAGTTAATGCTACAGAAGAAGTTTATGTCCTGTATAATGGGACACGTTCAAGATAGAGACATAGCTTATGCAAGAAAAGGAGATGGAAATAGTATCACTGGTTTGTTTGCTGGCATTTTTTATACTCATTCTGAGGATTATCTAAACCCTCAAACGAACGGAAGCTGGTCAGGTATATGGATGCTCAATGAAGTAAACAACGGATCGTTCGATGAGCTACCTATTAGTATTAACTATCTCAGGAGAAAGTATGGATGACGTTCGACGAGCTGTTAGAACACGTTGCCGAACATTACGATGAGGTAACAATCATGGAGGCACTTGAAATCACAGCAGAAGATCTAGTAGAAAAGTTTGCTGATAGAGTGCTAGAGAAAGTCTACAAGTTTAAGGAGATGGAATGAGTATTGACAATATAACTCCTGCTGAATGGGACAAGCTGAGGGAAGTACCTGATCCTGTGACTAAGCCCGACCATTACAACAAAGGCACGATAGAAGCTATCGAAGCAATCAAAGCATCTATGCCAGAGCATGAGTTTAATGGTTATCTTAAGGGCAATGCTCTTAAATACTTATGGCGATATGACTACAAAGGGAAACCTGTTGAGGACTTACGTAAGTGTAAGTGGTATATTGAACGACTAATTAAGGAAATGAATTGATGGATGCATATCAGCAGTACATACACAAGTCACGCTATGCTCGCTACCTGCCAGAGGAACAGCGCCGTGAGACGTGGGAAGAAACAATCGACCGATACCTAAACTTCTGGATTGAGAAAGGTAAGCTAACACTCGAAGAGGCTAACGGTATCTTCAAAGACATTCACGACATGGATGTTATGCCCAGCATGAGAGCGTTAATGACTGCTGGTGACGCCCTTGACCGTGACAACGTAGCTGGTTTCAACTGTAGCTACCTACCTATTGACCACCCTAAAGCGTTTGACGAGATGATGTACGTACTTATGTGCGGTACAGGCGTAGGCTACAGCGTTGAGCGTCAGTACGTTAGCAAGCTACCTGAAGTAGCAGAGGAATTCCATGATA
>OBMK010002831.1_pt1 | contig 12670 bp, 8 predicted proteins | sample 1539081 | NCBI WGS metagenome assembly OBMK01 (sample SAMEA3355528, study PRJEB22509) | marine metagenome | biome: marine; feature: river plume; material: water | place: USA | collected 2010-08-07 | depth 0.5 m | reverse complement strand
AGAGAAAAAGAAGTTGAAAGTAATGGTTAAGATTTTCGGAAGAAAGACACCATTAGAACTTAATTATATACAAGTAGAAAAAGAATAAGCTTTATGGCTAAGCAAATAAAAGGTTTCGTAAAATTACAGGTAAGAGGTGGAGCAGCTAATCCTGCACCTCCAGTAGGTCCAGCACTTGGTGCTAAGGGTGTCAACATTATGGACTTCTGTAAGCAGTTCAATGGTAGAACCCAAGATAAAGCAGGAAAAGTACTTCCTGTGGTTATTACTGTATATCAGGATAACTCGTTTGATTTTATCATCAAAACACCACCAGCAGCTGCTCAAATATTAGAGGCAGTTAAAAAGAAAAGTGGCTCTGCAGAACCAAACAGAGTAAAAGTAGCAAAGGTAACTTGGGATCAACTAAGAACCATCGCTGAAGATAAAATGTCTGACCTAAATGCAATGACCGTCGAGTCTGCCATGAAAATGGTAGCCGGTACTGCACGTAGTATGGGCGTAACTGTTACCGGACAGTTTCCGGAAGGTAATTAATATTATCGTAAATTAACAATGGGAAAAATCACAAAAAAGAGAAAAGAGGCTCTATCAAAATATGATAGAGATGCTCACTACAGTCTGAAAGAAGCGTGTGAAATAGTGAAGAAAATCACTCTAGCTAAATTCGATCCTTCTGTAGATTTAGATGTAAAATTGGGTGTAGATCCAAGACAAGCAAACCAAATGGTAAGAGGTACTACTTCATTGCCACACGGTATTGGTAAAGAAGTACGTGTGTTAGCACTTGTTACTCCAGATAAGGAGCAAGAAGCAAAAGATGCAGGTGCAGATTTTGTTGGGCTAGATGATTATGTTACTAAAATTGAAGGCGGGTGGCTTGATATTGATGTGATTATTACAATGCCAGCTGTTATGGGTAAAATAGGTAGATTAGGTCGTGTACTCGGTCCTAGAAACTTGATGCCAAACCCAAAAAGTGGTACAGTAACAATGGATATTGGAAAAGCTGTAACAGAAATAAAAGCAGGTAAGATTGATTTTAAAGTGGATAAGACAGGTATCATACACACAAGTGTAGGCAAAGTGTCTTTCGAAGCAGATAAAATCTACGATAACGCGAAGGAATTAATAGACACGTTAAACAGACTCAAACCGAGTTCTGCCAAAGGTGTATATTTTCACAGCATAACTGTATCGAGTACTATGAGCCCAGGCATCAAAGTAGATACTAAAGCATTAACTGTATAACCATTTAAACCAATACAGAAATGAACAAAATTGAAAAAAACGAAATAATAGATGAGTTAGTAGGTAACTTGAAAGAGTATCAGTACGTATACGTTACCGATAGTTCGAACTTATCTGCAAATTCAAATAATGACTTGAGAAAGTTGTTACATAAAAACGGTGTCAAAATGCAAGTGATCAAAAATACATATGTTCACAAAGCATTAGAAAAAAGCGGAACCGAATGGGGAGAGCTTAAAGACACGTTAAAAGGCACTACGGCACTCTTATTTGCTTCCAATCCTAAAGCACCTGCTATCGCGATTAAAGAGTTCCGCAAAAAAAGCGATAGACCGTTACTTAAAGGTGCTTACATAGACTCTGACGTATTTATTGGCGATGATCAGCTAGGAACACTAGTTGATTTGAAGACAAAAGACGAACTCGTTGGAGAAATCATCGGACTGTTACGTTCACCAGCAACCAACGTGGTATCTGCCCTTCAATCAGGTGGGAATACTATTGCAGGACTGCTTAAGACGCTATCAGAAAGAGAAAATTAATCATTATAACAAACAAATTAAAACAAAACAAACATGGCTGACATTAAAAAATTAGCAGAAGAATTGGTTAATCTTTCAGTGAAAGATGTAAACGAATTAGCAACGATACTTAAAGATGAGTATGGTATTGAGCCAGCAGCGGCTCCAGCAGCAGTAGTAGCAGGACCAGCAGCAGGTGGAGGCGAAGCAGCAGAAGAGAAAACAGAATTCACAGTAGTGTTGAAATCTGCCGGTGCAGCGAAGCTTCAAGTAGTTAAGGCTGTTAAGACACTTACAGGTCTTGGTCTTAAAGAAGCAAAAGAACTTGTAGATTCTGCTCCAAAGGAGGTTAAAGAGAATGTTTCAAAAGATGAAGCAGAAGCTTTGAAAACAGCCTTAGAAGAAGCAGGAGCTGAAGTTGAGCTTAAGTAATTTATACAAATAAACGTAGCAAAAGACCCCTGGTTTTCAGTGGGTCTTTTGGCGTTTTTATAATTTTTATATTCCGTTAACACCAAACATTTAAAACCTTGTCATCAAAATATAACGAAAGAATTGATTTTGGGAGAATCGCTAAGGTGATTGATTACCCAGATTTCTTAGATGTGCAACTGAAGTCTTTTCAAGAGTTCTTTCAGCTCCAGACATCATCTGAAGATCGCAAATTTGAAGGTTTGTTTAAAGTTTTTAGTGAAAATTTTCCGATCACTGATACTCGAAACATCTTCGTACTTGAATTTCTTGATTACTTCGTAGATCCACCAAGATACACCATCCAAGAGTGTATTGAGAGAGGTCTAACTCACGCAGTACCGCTCAAGGCTAAGCTAAAACTTAGTTGTAATGATGCGGAACATGAAGACTTTGAGACAGTCGTTCAAGATGTCTACTTGGGTACGCTTCCGTACATGACTCCTACAGGGTCATTTATCATTAACGGTGCTGAACGCGTTATCGTATCTCAACTACACAGATCTCCGGGCGTTTTCTTTGGTCAGAGTTATCATACAAACGGCACCAAACTCTATTCAGCGAGAATTATTCCTTTCAAAGGAAGTTGGATTGAATTTGCAACAGATGTGAATAACGTTATGTATGCATACATCGATCGTAAAAAGAAGTTTCCTGTAACAACTCTGCTTCGCGCAATTGGTTACGAAACGGATAAGGATATTCTAGATCTTTTTGGTCTTGCAGAAGAAGTTAAAGTAACCAAAGCAGGTCTTAAGAAAATTTTAGGTCGCAGATTAGCGGCAAGAGTACTTCGCTCATGGATAGAAGATTTCGTAGATGAAGATACGGGTGAAGTTGTATCTATTGAACGGAATGAAGTAGTTATTGAACGTGATACAATTATTGAAGAAGATCACGTAGCGGAAATTATAGAGTCTGGTGTAAAGACCATCATCTTGAGTAAAGAGAATGATGATAAGAATGACTTCCAAATTATTCTTAACACCCTCCAAAAAGATACATCTAACTCCGGTAAAGAGGCTGTAGAGCATATTTACAGACAATTGCGTAACACTGATCCGCCTGATGAAGAAACAGCGCGTGGTATCATAGAGCGCTTGTTCTTCTCAGACAAGAGATATGATCTTGGTGAAGTAGGTAGATACAGAATAAATAAAAAATTAGGTTTTGGACCCGAAAAAGAAAATCGCGTCCTAACCAATGAAGATATAATATCGATCATACAGTATCTTATAGAGTTAGTAAACTCGCGTACAGATGTGGATGATATTGATCACTTAAGTAACAGACGTGTTAGAACGGTAGGAGAACAACTCTACAACCAGTTTGGAGTGGGTCTTGCGCGTATGGCTAGAACCATACGTGAGCGTATGAATATTAGAGATAATGAGGTGTTTACACCAACAGATCTAGTAAATGCACGAACATTGTCTTCAGTGATAAATTCATTCTTTGGCACGAATCAGCTTTCTCAGTTTATGGATCAAACGAACCCATTGGCGGAGGTGACGCACAAGCGTAGAATGTCTGCACTTGGACCCGGTGGTCTTTCAAGAGAAAGAGCAGGTTTTGAGGTAAGGGATGTTCACTATACGCATTACGGCCGTCTTTGTACTATTGAGACTCCTGAGGGTCCGAATATTGGTCTTATATCTTCACTTTGTGTACATGCTAAGATCAATAACCTTGGGTTTATAGAAACACCTTACAGAAAGGTTGAAAAAGGTAGAGTAAAGATAGATGAGGATGTAGTATATCTAAGTGCTGAAGAAGAGGATGACAACGTTATCGCCCAAGCAAACTCTCCTTTTGATAAAAAAGGAAACTTAACAAATGATCTTGTTAAAGCTCGTTTTGAAGGTGATTTCCCTATTGAGGACAAGAGTAAGATAGATTATATGGACGTAGCTCCAAATCAGATTGTATCTATCGCTGCTTCGTTAATTCCATTCTTAGAACATGATGATGCCAACCGTGCATTGATGGGATCTAACATGCAGCGTCAAGCAGTTCCTATCATGAGCCCAGAAGCTCCAATTGTAGGTACTGGTTTAGAAGCTCAAGTAGCCAAAGACTCAAGAACACAATTAGTGTCTGAAGGTGTTGGTGTTGTTGAGTATGTAGATGCAGATGAAATTAGAATAAAGTATGACTTAACTGACGACGATATGTTGGCTAGTTTCATCGGAGATACCAAAACGTATTACCTTACAAAGTTCAGAAGAACGAACCAGAACATGACTGTAAACCTTAGACCGCTAGTGGTAAAAGGAGACAAGGTGAAAGATGGGCAAGTGTTAAGCGAAGGATACGGAACACAAGGTGGCGAACTAGCATTAGGACGAAACCTTAAGGTAGCATTTATGCCTTGGCAAGGATACAACTTTGAGGATGCGATTGTAATTTCTGAAAAAGTAGTGAAAGATGATTATTTCACGTCTATCCACATTACAGAGCACGATGTAGAGGTTCGTGATACCAAAAGAGGTATTGAAGAACTTACAAATGATATTCCTAACGTAAGTGAAGAAGCGACAAAAAATCTAGATGAAAACGGACTTATCCGTGTAGGAGCTAGAATAAAAGAAGGGGATATTCTGATTGGTAAGATTACGCCAAAAGGCGAGTCTGAACCTTCTCCAGAAGAAAAACTTCTAAGAGCCATATTTGGAGACAAAGCGGGTGATGTAAAAGATGCATCGCTAAAGGCTACTCCATCCAAAGAAGGTGTAGTTGTTGCCAAGCAGCTTTTTGTGAGAAGAAAGAAGGATAGAGCCAATAAAGCTGAAGACAAAACAAAGCTTACTAAGCTAGAAAATGATCACTTAACAGAACTGGACAAGCTTAGAGCTCTATTATTGGAGAAGCTTTACAAAGTAGTAAGTGGTAAGACTTCTGCAGGTGTACAGAATGTATATTACGAAGATGTAATACCAAAGGGAACTAAGTTTACACTTAAGAACTTAGCGACGATTGATTTTGCAACAGTTTCTTACAACAACTGGACCTCAGATGCAGCTAAGAACAGCTTAATTGCTAAAATTCTAGCGAACTACAAGAATAAATTTACTGAAGTTTCTACTACTTACAAACGTGAGCAGTTTACCGTAAGTGTTGGTGACGAGTTACCTACAGGTATATTGAAATTGGCGAAAGTATATCTTGCTAAGAAGCGTAAGCTCAAAGTAGGAGATAAGATGGCTGGACGTCACGGTAACAAAGGTATTGTAGCTAAGATAGTACCAGAAGAGGATATGCCTTACTTGGAAGATGGAACACCTGTAGAGATTGTTCTTAACCCACTAGGTGTACCATCCCGTATGAACCTTGGTCAGATATATGAAACAGTACTTGGATGGGCAGGTCAAGAGCTTGGACTCAACTTTGCTACGCCAATCTTTGACGGTGCAACCGAAGAAGACATCGACGGTAAAATTGCAGATGCAAATCTTCCTCAGTTTGGTTCAGCACAGCTATATAATGGACTTACAGGGGAGCAGTTCCACCAACGAACTACTGTAGGTATCATGTACATGCTTAAGCTAGGGCACATGGTAGATGATAAGATGCACTCGCGTTCTATCGGGCCTTACTCGCTTATTACCCAGCAGCCGCTTGGTGGTAAAGCTCAGTTTGGTGGTCAGCGTTTTGGTGAGATGGAGGTTTGGGCACTTGAGGCATTCGGTGCTGCTAACATACTTCGTGAAATCTTAACCGTGAAATCGGATGATATCATTGGTAGAGCTAAAACGTATGAAGCAATTGTGAAAGGTGAAAATATGGTAGAGCCAGGATTACCTGAGTCGTTTAACGTATTACTTCACGAATTGAGAGGTTTGGGTATAGAAATAACCTTCGATTAATTAAAAATTAAATTAGAAAAAAATGTCAAACAAAAAGGATATAAAAATAAAGTCTAATTTTAAGAAACTTAGAATTGGTTTATCATCTCCAGAGGTTATTTTACAACGCTCTTTTGGTGAGGTTACAAAACCGGAAACCATAAACTACAGATCTTATAAGCCAGAAATGGGAGGTTTATTCTGTGAGAGAATATTCGGCCCTGTTAAGGATTATGAGTGTCACTGTGGAAAGTATAAGAGAATTAGATACAAAGGCATTGTATGTGATAGATGTGGTGTAGAGGTTACCGAGAAGAAAGTACGTAGAGAGCGTATGGGCCATATAGAGCTTGTAGTTCCTATCGTGCACATCTGGTACTTTAAATCTTTGCCAAACAAGATTGGTTATCTAATTGGTCTGCCTTCTAAGAAATTAGAAATGATTGTTTACTATGAACGATACATAGTAATACAAACCGGGATCAAAGAAGCTGATGGTGTAAACTATCTTGACTTCCTTACTGAGGAAGAGTACTTAGATATACTTGATTCATTACCAAAAGAAAATCAATATCTAGATGATAATGATCCAAATAAATTCATTGCCAAAATGGGTGGTGAAGCCATTTGGGATCTATTGGCTCGTCTAGACTTAGATGAGTTATCATTTAGCTTGAGACATCAAGCTGCAAATGAGACTTCTCAGCAACGTAAAAATGAGGCACTTAAGCGTCTTAATGTTATAGAGGGTTTCAGAGCTTCGCAAAAGACAGGTGATAACCGTCCAGAGTGGATGATAATGAAAATGCTTCCCGTTATTCCACCAGAGCTAAGACCGTTGGTTCCATTAGATGGAGGTAGATTTGCTACATCTGATCTCAATGATCTCTACAGAAGAGTAATCATTAGAAACAACCGTTTGAAGAGACTAATGGAGATAAAAGCTCCAGAGGTTATCTTGAGAAATGAGAAGCGTATGCTTCAGGAGGCGGTAGATTCATTATTGGATAATACAAGAAGAGCAAATGCTGTAAAAGCAAATGGTAATAGACCACTTAAGTCGTTGAGTGATATGCTCAAAGGTAAACAAGGTCGTTTCCGACAGAATCTACTTGGTAAGCGTGTTGACTATTCTGGTCGTTCGGTTATTGTAGTAGGGCCAAGCCTTAAGCTGCATGAGTGTGGTTTGCCAAAAGGTATGGCAGCTGAACTTTTCAAGCCGTTTGTCATTAGAAAACTAATTGAACGTGGCATTGTAAAAACAGTAAAGTCTGCTAAGAAAATAGTAGACAGAAAAGAACCAGTAATATGGGAGATATTGGAAAACATTTTGAAGGGTCACCCGATTCTTCTCAACCGTGCCCCAACTCTTCACAGACTGGGTATACAATCTTTCCAGCCAAAACTAGTTGAAGGTAAGGCAATACGTCTTCACCCACTTGTGTGTACTGGATTTAATGCAGATTTTGATGGTGACCAAATGGCTGTGCACGTACCGCTAGGTAATGCCGCTATACTGGAAGCTCAAATTCTTATGCTTGCTTCTCACAATATTCTGAATCCTGCAAATGGTGCGCCAATAGCCGTACCATCACAGGACATGGTGTTGGGTCTATATTATATGACCAAGCAGAGAAGATCTACCAAGAAAGAAACAGTGCGAGGTGAAGGCCTTACATTCTATTCTTACGAAGAGGTAGAGATAGCATACAACGAGGGTAGAGCTAATCTCAACGCAGTAGTTAAGGTGAAAGCCAACGTGATGAAGGACGGCGAATTAGTAAGTGAGATTATAGAAACTTCTGTAGGTCGTGTCCTGTTCAACAAGCACGTTCCCGAAAAAATCGGCTTTATCAATACACTACTTACCAAAAAATCGCTTAGAGATATAATTGGTACCATGATAAAAGAAGCAGGTGTTGCTTCTACAGCAAAATTCCTTGATGCTATCAAGGAGTTAGGTTTCTATTACGCATTTAGAGGTGGTCTTTCGTTTAATATTTCTCACGTATTAGTTCCCCAACAAAAAGGAGAATTAGTAGAGAAAGCGCGTTTAGAAGTGGAGGAAATAACCTACAATTACGAAAACGGTTTAATTACCAATAATGAGCGTTATAACCAAGTAATTGATATTTGGACAAGAGTAAACTCCAAGGTAGCAGATGCACTTCTTCACGATATTGCAACGGATGACCAAGGATTTAATCCAATATACATGATGCTTGATTCTGGAGCGAGGGGTTCTAAGGAGCAAATTCGCCAGCTAGGAGGAATGAGGGGTCTTATGGCTAAACCTCAGAAAAAGCTCGGTACTGGTGGTACGGGTGAGATTATTGAGAATCCGATTCTATCTAATTTTAGAGAAGGACTTTCGATTCTTGAGTACTTTATTTCTACACACGGTGCTCGTAAGGGTCTTGCAGATACGGCTCTGAAAACTGCCGATGCGGGTTACCTTACAAGAAGACTTCATGATGTTGCGCAAGATGTAGTGGTTACGATAGATGATTGTGGCACATTGCGTGGTTTTGAGGTTGCTACCTTGAAAGAAAATGACATGGTAATCGATAGTCTGTTTGACAGAATCGTGGGTAGATCTTCTCTCCTTGATATTCATCATCCAGAAACGGATGAAATTCTTGTTGAAGCAGGAGACGATATCAACGAGGATATTGCCAAAATAATAGTAGATGCAGGTATAGAAACTGTACAAATACGCTCGGTAATGACTTGTGAGTCAAAAAGAGGTGTATGTGCAAAATGCTATGGCCGTAACTTGGCAACTGGACGTGCTGTACAGGCAGGTGAAGCAGTTGGTGTTATTGCAGCTCAGTCTATTGGTGAACCAGGTACACAGCTTACATTGCGTACATTCCACGTGGGTGGTACAGCATCAAACATTGCGCAGGATTCACAAATGAGATCGCGCTACACAAGTGTAGCAGACTTTGATGAAGTGAAGACTGTACCAGGTAAGGATGCAAATGGGGAAGATGTAGGTATTGTAGTAGGACGTTCGGGTGAGGTTAAATTTATCGATCCTAAAACGAAAGAAGTACAGGCAGTAAATAACATCCCATACGGTTCCTTCCTTTACATAAAAGACAAAGCTAAACTCAAGAAAGATGATTTAATCTGTTCTTGGGATCCATATAACGCGGTAATTTTATCTGACCTTGATGGTAAGGTAGATTTTGTAGACCTTAAAGAAGGTGTATCATTTACGGTAGAGATGGATGAGGCAACGGGATACAAGGAAAAAGTAGTTACTGATTCTAGAGATAAGAAAATTAATCCAGCGGTGCACATACTGAACAAAAAGGGTGAAATATTGAAGGAACTAAATGTTCCCGTAGGTGCTCACCTTTCGGTAGAACCAGGTACTAAAGTAACAGCAGGTACTATCATCGCCAAAATTCCTAGAGTTGTAGGTAAAACAAGTGATATTACGGGTGGTCTTCCAAGGGTAACTGAGCTATTTGAAGCGCGTAACCCATCGAACCCAGCGGTAGTGTCTGAGATAGATGGTGTGGTAACTTATGGAGGAATCAAGCGTGGTAACCGTGAGGTGACTATTGAATCCAAAGAAGGTATATCTAAAAAGTATTTAATATCGCTATCCAAGCACATTCTTGTACAAGACGGTGACTTTGTAAGAGCAGGTACTCCACTTTCTGATGGTTCGATTACTCCACAAGATATTCTTTCAATTGAAGGTATCAGTGCTGTACAGAACTATATTGTAAATGGTATTCAAGAAGTATACCGATTACAAGGGGTAAGAATCAATGATAAGCACATTGAGGTAATCATCAAACAAATGATGCAAAAAGTTGCAGTAATTGAAGCTGGTGACACCAAATTCCTTGAAGGATCTGCAGTAAATAAATTAGTATTCAAAGAAGGGAATGATGAGCTATACGACAAACGTGTAGTTACTGATCCGGGAGATTCTAATGATGCAAAAGCAGGTGAGATTATTTCATTGCGTAAGTTAAGAGATTTAAACTCTTCTCTAAAACGTAAGGATATGAAGCCAATAGAAGTTAGAGAAGCTCTTTCAGCAACTTCTGGTCCTTTGTTACAGGGTATTACTAAGTCTTCTTTAGGCACGTACAGCTTTATGTCTGCTGCGTCATTCCAGGAGACTACTAAAGTGCTTAATGAAGCTGCTATTGCGGGTAAAGAAGATCATATGTTAGGTTTGAAAGAAAACGTAATAGTTGGTCATTTGATCCCTGCAGGAACAGGACTTAGAGCATACGAAAACCTAGTTGTAGGTTCTCAAGAAGAATTCGACTTACTCAAAGCTGCAAAAGAAGAAGCTACGGCTAGCAGCCAAGAAGAAGTAGAAGCTTAATTAGAATAGACACTTAAGTCAATATATGGAGAGCGGCAAAGTAATTTGCCGCTCTTTTTTTATGGCTGTTTCCAAAAAAATAGTTTGCTTTGAACTATGTCAGATCAAAACAACGGAAACCAAATTGATATAGAGTTAAGCGAAGAGGTAGCAGACGGTATATATAGTAATTTGGCTATCATATCCCATTCTAACTCAGAGTTCGTAGTAGACTTTATACGTATGCTTCCTGGCGTGCCAAAGGCTAAGGTGAAAAGTAGAATTGTACTAAGCCCGCAACATGCCAAAAGGCTCAGAATGGCACTGACAGAAAATATTAATAAGTTTGAAGCAAGTTTTGGAGAAATAAAAATGCAGGACAGCGCTCCTCAGTTTCCGCCTATGAACTTTGGACCTGCGGGAGAGGCATAACTGCCTAGGGTTGTAGTTCTGCCAGCAACGGCTCAAAGTATGTTGTAAGGCGCGTATATTCTGGCTCTATCTCGTAGAGGCTTTTACTTATCTCTTTTGATCGTTGTAGTTGTTTTTCTACATCTATCTTTTCGGTACGGTAATAGACTTTAAACTCCTCTTTTGTGATTTCTCCAGCTATCACACCTTTGTGTAAGTTATCCAGTTGCTCGGTCAAGGATTTTTGTTCTTTCATGCTTTCTTCATGCTTTCTGATACTCCTCCTATAGATTTTTTGGTAGTTCTTGTACTTAGACAGGTTGTCGCCAAGTTCTTTGCTCATCATCTTTTTGTAATCATTCCTAAAGACACGTAAGGTAGTCTCAATGTGATCTGCTCTTAGTTTGAATAAAGGTGCATCCAGGTTAAGATTCACTTTGTTAGCATTTAATTGTGCTTGTAATTTTTCTACATACTTTATTTCTTCAGAGAATATTCTCCCGCAACTTGACAGGGTGATTAATAGTGAATAAGCTAACACAAATGCTGTCATTATTTTTAACGAATAGGAATTATATTTGAACATCGTGGCAAATAAAAGTACAAATAGTGTAAAAAAAATAAAGCGACTCATCTTTCTGAAAGATGTTTTCATTATAGCCTTGAGTGCATATGGTGGACCAAACATGCACTTGGCGTTGTATCAAAAAAGATTGGTAGAAGAAAAAGGGTATTTATCGAGTGATGAACTAATGGAGTATTTTTCATTGTGTCAGATGCTGCCAGGTCCATCTTCTACACAGACACTTATGAGTATTGGGTATCAATTTGGGGGGAGACTATTGGCCTTTCTTACACTTTTGGTCTGGGTATTGCCTGCTTTTATTCTACTTACCATATGTGCCATTTTTATTGGAGTATTTCAAGAGAAAGCTCTTGACTATTTGCGCTTTGTGCAACCCGTAGCCGTAGGATTTGTTATCGTAGCAGGTATTAAGATGATTAAGAAGTCTGTAAAAAATAGACAAGGTTATTGGCTTGCCACTATGGCGTTTATTGTAATGGCTTTTCTGAGGCATCCGTTGGATACATTGCTGAATGTAAATACCCCTTGGATGTTCCCAATTGTATTGATTTTAGCAGGTTTGTTTTCTTTCTTCGATTTTAAAGGACAAGTACAGAAATATGAGCCTATCAAAATTAAATTCCCTTGGAGGTCGCTTGTTTCATTCATTGTGATTTTCTTGGCTGCTGGTGTTTTGGGTAAGGTTAGTTCAAACCACTTGGTTATTTTATTTGAGAACTGTTATCGATTTGGTACATTGGTCTTCGGCGGAGGAAATGTGTTGATCCCGATGATGCTTGAGCAATTTGTGATGCATAGTGGTTATATGACTACGGAAGAGTTTTTGAATGGAGTAGGTCTTGTGCAGGCTATACCTGGCCCTATCTTTACTGTTGCTAGTTTTACAGGTGCTACTGCCATGAATGGCTTGGGTGTGTTGAATCAAATAGCTGGTAGTTTTGTAAGTACACTGGGTATCTTCTTGCCTGGTGCTTTATTAATATTTTTTGTGTTTCCGATATGGAAAAGCATCAAAAAGCATCCTATTGTAGTGAAAGCATTACCTGGAGTAATTGCGGCTTCATGTGGTTTAGTTTTAGCAGCAGCATATCTTATGTTTTTACCTGTGGGTTTTAACTGGGTGGAAGATGGCAGCTTTTTCTATACTAATCTTGACTTAGACGGCGCATTCAATGGCGTACAGATTAGCATAGTAATTCTTTCTTCCATTTTGCTATTCAAAACCAATATAAAATCGCCGTGGTAC
>OBMK010002828.1_pt1 | contig 12676 bp, 28 predicted proteins | sample 1539081 | NCBI WGS metagenome assembly OBMK01 (sample SAMEA3355528, study PRJEB22509) | marine metagenome | biome: marine; feature: river plume; material: water | place: USA | collected 2010-08-07 | depth 0.5 m | reverse complement strand
TATTGAACCTAAGACTTCCCCACTTGTTACCATTATAAAGGGAGTTACCAGTGCGAAAAAAACTGCAAATATCTTTACATGAAACTCATTTAATGAGCGGAACTTTATTAATAAAACTTTAATCATTGCTCACTCATATTATTTTGGTTTAAAAATTCAACATGAAATATTTCATTCGTTGTTTCGTTAAAATTAATCTTATGTTCTAAAAACCCTAAATTTGATGTTTCTACATAAACCATCACAACGTTTGCATATAATTCTGGTTGGTCTGGATTCCACATTGTTTCATCAAACCATAATTTTGAGTTGTAGTCTTTAAACAACGTCTTATGCCAGTGTTCCATTAGTTCTAACTTCCTGAATTCATTATACTTATGGGTTTCTTCTGGACCAAACATATTTAAACATCTATATGTGAATCTTTGTAATTTAGATACTATGTCAAATATATTATCATTAATTTCAAATATTGATTTACTCATCTAAATCGATATTTACTCTATTTAAATCGTAGTAGTTAGATGGTACCTGGTCAATCTTTAAATCTAGAGGACCATATTCTTTACGATATAAGTTATATAATTCCATTTTCTTTATTTCTAACCTTTGCATTTGTTGTGAAAGGTTAATCCATTCTTTATTATAATCTTCTTTATCCATCTTTATATATTATTTATTAATTTTATGGTTTGTGTATTGGGTAATAACACCCTACCTTATTAGTGACAGTATCTTCATTGAATTTGTCAGCATCAATTATAGGGTAATCTGTATTAGTTTCTTCTTTTCTACACGAAAATAGTATAGTAATTAAAAAAAATAAAGGTAATTTATTTATCATATTTATTTTGGGCTTTTAAAACCAGTTGTTTCATTTGATATTTTTGTGATATTTTCTATTACTGAATCATAGTTTTCTTGGTTACCTCTATTGAATATTTCTACGTATAATTCATCACCTGATTTGGGTGTATGAAATATTGAGAAGTGGTCAAACTTTATTTTATCATAATTGTTGTGGACAACCTCATAGTCTATTTCAATGGTGTCACCAACTTCAAAAAAGTTTAAAGAGCCATCATGAAATCTTTCAGTAACTAAATAAGAACCACGTTTAGAATAGTCAGTTTTTACATCACTAATTCTATTTTTAGGTTTGAATGATATAGCCATTTCTAAATTAAGCCAACCTATAATAAGTTCATATTTACCATTTAGAATGGTATCATGTGTTATCTTAATAAATGGTAATATATATAATTGGTATTCTATTTTATATATTTTCATCTGTACCTTGTTTTATGTTGTTAAATGAACTATCTCCCATTCCTGGGTTGTAATCAAGGTTTGTCATTATGTGAGGGTACAACGCTGCGAATGAGAACATAGGATTAATCATATCAATTAGAACTGGCTTACGGTAATCGTTTATGTTCTGTTGACAGAACAGGGACATTTGTTGTATCTCGTTAGTGTCAGATACTGAATGTATTTTACCGTTATATTTTTCAATTAGTGTACCCATGTCTAAATGGATACCATCTAAGTTTATTTTTTTCATGGCGCTAATATATTAACTTAATATTTAATATGCAAGGTAATTTTTATTTTATTTTACTAGTGACTATTAAAGTGACTGTCAATGCAAGCCACCATACTCCTATTCCAATTGCTGGTACCATAATGTTTAATTATTTTGGGTTTTTAAAACTTCACTCCTTAATCTTAATGCTTGTAAGTTACTCATCGTTTAACAATTTATATCTTGTATTATAGTTATCATTCTTTATAATATGATATTGAGTATCTCCATCATTATTTATATATTCGACTCGATATGTTCGTTTACCTGGAAATCCAAACGGAGAAATAGTCATGGTTGTACTAATTATTTCTTTGACATCAACTACTTCTTCGTCTATAATTGATTGTATTGTTTTATTATCTATAAAATTACTCATGTTATATTATTTAATATCCGTAATTAACTTTTATACTGTCTGATTGGTATTTACCTTCTTCTCCGAAGTTATTCATTACCTCAATGGCTATATCAGTATCTAACTCACAGATAATGGAAGATATATCCGATAAAAAGGATTGTTTGTCAACTATATTATGTTCTGATAACATATTCCATAAATCCATAGTAATAGAATTTGCTTTTCCTTGTCTTTTCTTATCCATATTTATTTTTAGTTTTAGTATTTACAGTTTGAATATTAGTGGTGTTGTTATTAACCCACCAACTACCATCTTTGTATTGTTCATCATAATGACCAGCCTCGAATCCATCATCAAATGCCATCATGCATAATTCTTTAACTTCTTCCAGTGTGTATAATTTACTCATAGTTAAAATGTATATATTATTAATTAAAATATTTAAAGTCGTGATTGTTGTCGATATTCTGAAGCGTTTCAAGTATTAATCCGATTACATTTTCAACATCCTTTTTATTTACTGTCTCAACTGTCGTGTGCATATACTTTAATGGTAATGATATTAACGCTGAAGATACTCCACCATTACTATAAGCAAACGCATCAGTATCTGTACCTGTACCACCAGAAGCAGATAGTCTTTGGTATGGAATGTTATTATCATCAGCGGTCTTCATAATTAACTTAAGTAAGTTATTCTGAACTGCAGGTCCGATACTTAATACTGGCCCTTCTCCGCACTTTGTAAGTCCTTCTATGGCTTTGTTTATACCTGGTGTCGTTGTGTCGTGACAAACATCAGTTATTATTGCAACATCTGGTTTAATACTATCAGCCATCATTTGCCCACCTCTTAATCCAATTTCTTCTTGTACTGCGTTTACGATATATAAACCAAACGGAAGTGTAATATTTTTTTCTTTAAGTAATCTAGCAACTTCCATAATCATAAACCCACCAACTCTATTGTCAAGTGCTCTACCTACGAAACTATTCTTATTAAGAATCTCAAAGCCATCAACGTAAGTAATCATATGACCAACCTTAATACCCATTTTAGCTACTTCTTCAGAGTCTTTTGCCCCAACATCAACTGTAATGGAACTAACTTCTATTTTAGTGTCCTTACCTTTTCTGGTGTGTATTGCTGGATGACCAAATACACCCTTTATAACACCTTTGTCACCAAACAAATTAACTCTCATAGATGGTGCTATTTGATGGTCTGTACCTCCGTTTCTAGTTACGTGTATGTATCCATCAGGTGTGATGTATTTAACTGACCAACTAATTTCATCAGCATGTGCTTCAATTACTACTTTAAATTTAGCTTTAGGGTTAATGATTGCCACTACACTACCGTAGTTATCAACTCTAAAGTCATCAACAAATGGTTTAATCCTATCTAACCATAGCTTCTGACCTTCAGCTTCATCACCAGTTGGTGATGCGTTATTAATATATTTTTCTAGAAACTTAATTGATTCCTTTGGTAGTTTATTTCTTTTGTTTTTACTCATAATTAAAATGTATATATTATTTACGTAGTTCTACTAAGTAGTTACCCGACTAGGACTCGAACCTAGACTGTCAGTACCAAAAACTGAAGTGCTACCATTACACCATCAGGCAATTAAAAAAAAGTCACCCAATCTTACGACTGTCCTATCAACATCAACTACTCCGAGACAAACGTCCAAGTATTGCGTTTAAAGTTAGGGCTAACAGATTCACACTCTCAACTCAATATTAAGGAATGACCCCTTTCAATCATGACCGTCTGCTACGGGTAGGGAACGTACCTCCATACAAGCAACTACTGAGTCTATCATAACCCTTCTTATCATGCGTAGTCACACTAGCTGTTGATTAAACAGCACGTATTTTAAATGTGAGAGAAGTAGGACTTGAACCTACGCCTATGGAATCAGTGCACTTCACCACCGCTCTACCACTGAGCTATTCTCTCATAAAAACTCTCCAAGTCCTCCAAGTGGAATATCGGTTTAGCAACTTCCCATAGGTTAGGGAATATAGGAATCAAACCTATACAATATCTAATTTCAAAGCTAACACTCTTGATAGTGTTGTGATGTATTAATATGTTGCATCAAAAATGCACTATGACCCGCCATTATTCACATATTAAAACTGGTTTAACTACATCACTTACTTCTCCATTAGCTTGGAGAGTTTAAAATAGTAATAGTCGTATCAACCAGCATCGGTGCTTTCAAGTCTTCTAAGATACCTCTTATCTTGCGGAACCTCCCCGTAACCCTCTGCTATATTACTTTATTAAAGTGGTGGTTGGCGTTCATCCCAACGTACCTCCGTCCTACGGGTTGGTTACCGTACTAGGTGCTCCTATACTTTCTGAGCTACACCACTTATTTTCAATATTTCAAATATATGTATTTTATTTCATTCTAGCAAATATAATTCAATTTATTTTTAATTAAATGAATATACTGCAACTAAAACGATACTAGATAAGTTATCTTTTTGTTCAAAAACTTCAGAACTAGCCTTATCAAGTCTATACTCTAATTTTAAGTTTAGATTCTCAACAGCATAGTCAAGTGTAGTTGTTAGACCAATAACATCAGCATTAGCTACTTCCGTGAATTCAGAGAAGTATTCTGCTCTAACCCCAGCGGTTAATTTACCGAAGTTGTATTGAGGGTATAATGCTGCTCCATAGAATCCAGAACCATCAGTTTCATTGTAAGTTGTGTTTATACCTAAATAAAACTTATCTGATAAATCATAACCAGCTGTTAAATCTACTTGAAAGGTAGCTTTTGAAATCGTGTCTTGTTTACCATAAAGTACGTTAAGGTATGTGTCCTTATAACCTAACTGGGCACCTAATGTGTTTAGGTTAGTAGGATTATATTCTGTAGCATCTGTTGCGTTTAAAACAGCTAACATACCTGTAAGGTTTTCAGAAATATTAAAGTCAGCCTTTAACCCACTATGTGAAAATGGTCCATAAGAAAACATATAACTAGTTGAATAGTTAAAGTTTCCTGTAGGTGAAATAACTTCATACCCTAAGAAGGTATTAAAGTTACCCATAGTAAATGTAAGGTTATCATTAACGCCCCAATAAGCATATAACTGATTGACAATACTAGAGTTACCTGAAGATAAGAATACTGCATCTTCACCTCTTGGTCCAAACACTAAGTCAGCAACGAATCCTGTGTTCTTTGTATCATAAGAACTAATCAAGTTAAACATTCCAAGTGAGAACCCATTCTTATTAGCAAATGATGTTGCAGGTGTAACGTCAGTAGCTGAAGTACTTAAGTTCCTTCTGTAATAAATGTCAGCACTTCCTTCTAAAGAAAGTTTTGATTTTTCTGTAGCCAAGCTATCTTGACCATAAATAGTTGTCGTACCTAGTACAACAAGTAAGATTGTAATTAATTTTTTCATTTTTAAAATTTTTATGTAAATTAAAGGGGGGTGATTACCCCCCCTTATGTTATTTATAAGCTGCCAAAACTATATTTATTTTGTATATTTGGCGAGGTTTATTAATGTTGATTAAGTCTAAAGTCAGGGTATGCGGACATACCATGTTCAGCGTTATCTAAACCTTCAAGTTCTTCTTCTTTTGATACTCTAAGTCCCATAGTCTTCTTGATGGTAAATAAAATCAAGAAAGAACTAATTAAACAAAAAGCCCCAATTACGAAAACACCTGTAAGTTGTGTTATGAATTGACTAGTACCAGCCATATTACCAAAGATACCTACAGCTAAAGTCCCCCAAATTCCACAACCTAAATGAACTGCAATAGCACCTACTGGGTCGTCTAATTTTAGTTTATCTAACAGCGATACTACAAGCACAACTAAGATACCTCCAATGATTCCGATAACTACCGATTCGTTTGGAGACATTTGGTCTGCACCCGCTGTAATAGCAACTAATCCACCTAGTATTCCGTTCAAGAACATTGTTAAATCAAATGACTTGTCCTTAATGAATGAAGTAATGGCAGCACCTATACCTCCAGCAGCAGCTGCAAGGCAAGTGGTAACTAATGTTAGTGATGTTAATGCTGGGTCTGCGCTTAATACGCTACCACCGTTAAATCCAAACCATCCTAACCATAATATTAGAACACCTGCAGTGGCAAAAGGTATGTTGTGTCCAAAGATAGCAAGAGACTTACCATTCTTAAACTTACCTAATCTAGCCCCAAGTAACCATACAGCTACTAAAGCTGCCCAACCACCAACACTATGTACTAGCGTTGAACCAGCGAAGTCGTAAAACCCTAGATTATCTAAGAATCCACCACCCCATTTCCATGAACCTACTATTGGATAAACTAATCCAACATAAATTAAACTGAATAACATAAAACTTGTTAGTTTAATTCGTTCAGCTACGGCACCAGAAACAATAGTTGCGGCTGTTGCGGCAAACATTCCTTGAAAAAGAAAATCTGTCCACCATGTGTAACCACCGCTAGCATACTCGGCAGTCATGCCATTTACAGGGGCATCAATTCCGAAACCTGCAAACTTTAAGATACCTAAATCACCCTCTTCAAATCCAGGGTACATAAGGTTGAATCCACCGATATAATAAACCAGTAGCCCCATGCAAATGATGAAGATGTTTTTAAAAAGAATATTGATAGTATTCTTACTTCTAGTTAATCCAATCTCTAAGAAAGAAAATCCTAGGTGCATGAAAAACACTAATCCAGTGCAAATCATCATCCATACGTTGTTTGTTGTTAACATTTCCATTTCTTTCTAATTTAGAGTTTGATTACCCCTTTCACGGGTTCTTATTCTATACGCTTCCTCAACATTGGAAACAAATATTTTACCATCACCCACCTTGTCAGTGCAAGCAGAGTCTAAAATGGCATTGACTGTTCTATCTAAGAACTCGTCTGAAACAACAATCGAAAGGTGTCTCCTTTGAATGTCGTTTGTACTAAATTCCACGCCTCGATAAACGTGTCCTGTTTTCTCATTACCGTGTCCCGTCACGTCCCAATAACTAAAGAAAGTTACCTTAACATTCATGAGTGCGGTCTTCACATCATCGAACTGAGATTTTCGAATGATGGCTTCTACTTTTTTCATAAAAAAAATTTATTTATATTATTATGGGTGCAAACATACACTTTTTATTTTAAAGGTAAACTTTTTTCAATAAAAAAAAGTCCGTTAATATAACGGACCTCGTAATTACTTAATAGTATTTTATATTATTTACTTAAAAAGTTTCTATTTTAATAATCTCAACCTCTTTTTCTGGGTGAGTTATTGTATAGTTTCTTCTAATTTCTTCTAATACATAATCTTCTAAACTTCTATTGGTTTCGACCTCATCAAAATCAAATTCTAGAGTCTTCATTTTAGTGATTTTAACTTCAACAGTATAACCTGTATAATTTTTTATTTTCATTTTTTTTAAATATTTGATATCACCAATAAGGTTTCCACCCAATTTCTTTAACATAGTCATCTTGAAATATTCCATTAGCACCCTCAATAAAAACAGCATAGGGTACTTCTTTCTCCTTGTCCATTGCTTCTCTATAATCATGTTTACCGTCCCATGCTTTCACAAAGTAATCAGCATCCTCTTGGTTATAAAAACCTAATGTCTTGTTCATTTCTTCCCAGACTGAGGTATGATTATTAAGGCTTTCAAATGCACTTTTTCTAATTCTTGCAGTAGTCTTATGTACTATTACTTTTATCATGATATTTAGGTTTTTAATTGTTAAATTGTTAAAGCCCGAACAGCGCGAACACCGAGGTGGTAGATGCCCTTATAGTCGGAGTGCTGGATACCACTGCTGAAATGCTGGAACCACGCAGAGCTGCTATCGAACTCCGTAGAACTCCAATAATAGAAAGGGGTAAAACCGCCAACCATATCTCTCTTCTCATACATCTCGTGTAGCTCTTCCTTTGTTGGTAATCTCCAACCAGCACCCAATTTAGCACAAGCCTTTTTAGCTTCACGCCAAGTATAATGACACTCTAGGTCTTCGTGATAGACCTCAAATGCTTCAAACTCTGGTTTGATTATAGTTGGTGTTTGTGACTTCACGTATTCTGCTTTAGCCTTAGCTAAAGCTATTTCCAATTCTTCTATTTTCATTTTTTTTAACATAATATTTGTTTTACTATTTTGTATTTTTATATTTGTAATTCGCAAATCACAAATTTATATTAATTACATACATTTAGTGAAGTGTTTAGTATGTTCTTTATTATTTAAAGTGTAGTTAAATATAAGTCCTCCAGAACCATCATTAATAACATGAAACATTTGCGTATTACCATGACAAAGATACATTGTTCTATGGTTAAAGTTGATACTGTACGTCAACTCTCCAATAGTCATGGTATTGTTGTCGTTAAAAGTTACTTTAATACCTTCACATTCCCATGTGATTAGTGGAATACTCGCACTTAAATTAAGTGAGAATAAGATAGCTAAAACTAGAGTTATTTTCTTCATACATCAAATATAGGAAAAATAAATAATAAAAACAAATTTATATTAAGGTTACTTAACTTTTTTTAATTGCTCAACTTCACTATATCTATATTTAGCCATTTTATTATTAGGCGTTAAGCTTATTTCCCAACAATCATTACCTGTCCAATACCCATGTTTTTCACAGAATTCAACAGCTTCTTGCTCTGATATTGTGTAAGCGTGTACATCATAACCTATTGCTTTTTTATTTTCTAGTGGGTCAATCCAACCTTTCTCTATTAAATATATCCTTTTACTTTTCATCATTCCAAGTTATTTCCTTCTTATATTTTTTCTTTTTTATGAAAACCATTACTTCATCTTGTGTATAATACCAGTTCATTTTACCTTGAGCTGTACCTATGAGTAGTTTCCATAACATACATTCAGGTATTTTAACATCACTTTGTCTAAGTATGTATTTTTTACATAGACTACTTATTAGCTTTGTTAAATTAACTCCGTTAATATTATCTATTTTAAAGGTGCTGTCATCAATTACTTTTAGTGGATTAATGTACTTACACCAAAACCATTTAAAAGGTACATACAGGTAGTGTCTGAGCCTTATAAACTTTACTAATGAGTTACACTCTTGGTATCTTTTACTTTTCATAATTCAGAGTTGTATGTTTTCTATTTATCAGAGTTATATATATGACATGGGACAAGTAATTGATGACATTGAAAATATTTGTCGGTTAGTCTGGTGTGTGTGTCAATGGTTACACCACTTCTTTTAGACAAGTTATTAAAAATATTACCTCTTTTTGCTCTCATCATATCCACATCTTGGTATTCTATGTCTTCATCGTTTATATTTGTTTTAATACCATGTAGTTTAAGTGTATCATATATTAATAAGGCAATATTAGATTTACCACTAGCACACAATCCAGTTATATCGATTTTAACTTCAAAGTTTAAATCTTCAAAAGATACGTCAGCGAATTCTATAGTATTAGATTTTCGTCTTTCTTCAACAAGTCTATCTTGGTTATCGATATATTCTTCAATTCTACCTGGATGATTTATAGCCCAATCTAAAACAACATCATTTGATAAACCAATGTGGTTTTTATAAATCTTATTATCAGAAATTATAACACTTGCGTCATATAATTCTTTCCCTAATTTTTTTAACTCTTCTGAGCTTATGATTAATACTTTACTATTATTTTCCATTATTTTTTAATTTTATTATGTAATTCTAATAATTCAATAATTCTATTATCAATATCATCCATTTTTGCACAGTCGATATGGTTAGCTGCTTTCCTATTTAAGTCTTCAGGATTACCAGTGTAGTATACACCTCTTTCAATTAATCCGTGACACTTATAATCACCACCATAACCACCCATACCATGTAAGGCTAATATATCCTTTAGTAATTTTATTGTCTTATCTTCATCCATATCGTGAATATAATAAATAAATTTTAGACTACCAAATATTATTTATATTTATAACCAGTTTCTTTCATTAACATCAACCAATAACTTACGAAGACTATTGTATTTGTCTGAACTAAAAGAGTCTTTAAGTTCTCTTACTTCAGGGGTGTTATTTTCTTTTAATAAATCAATTAAGAACTTATCATTATCCCAATATTCTTGACCATCCTTAGATAACGCACCTTTTGGGGAGTATGTGATTGACTGCGTACCTTCAGAAATTGTATTATCTTCATTTATTAATACACTAAATTCGAAATGACCGCAATCACTACACGCACCATAGTAAAATGTATTTTCAAAATCATTTAAATTGTTATTGTCTGAATCAACTGGAGTTAATTTATATCTTACTCCACCTATTTCTATTATTTCCATAATTATTTATTTTTTTATTATCTATAAGTTAATATTATTAACATGGTAAGGGCACCTACCGCTAAACCTAATATAAATGATTCTAATTTGTTTATTTTTCTATCAGTCATTTTACTTCTTTTAAATAAGTATTATAGACTTTTTTTATATCATTTAATTTTGTTTTTAACTCTTTATCTCCAAAGTTAACTAAATCAACTAGTTGGTTGAATCCATGTATTGCTGAAGCATGGTCCTTATTAACTTTTTCAGCTATATAATAATATGACTTTTGAGTATAAACCTTAGATAGGTAGTAATAAATTGACCTAGCGTCAACCACATCCCTTCCTCTAAATTTTGATTTAAATACATCTTCACTTATACCTAAATGGTTTGTAGTTGCTTTAATTATTAAATCTATTTTTTTAGAATCATCGACTCTATTTTTTTTATTTTTAAAATATGTGGTAACATATTTGTAATCATGACCTTCCCTAAATAATAGGAACGCTTTCTTCATTTGATTTTCAGTAAATACCATATAACTTTATTATAATTTATCAATTAATTCAAAAACTTCATTTAGTCTTTCTCTGGTAATTAATATTTTTTGTTTCTTTTTATTTTCTTCAATTTTATAATCTTTTCTGACTTTTTTTAATCTATCGATTATAGTTTGTCGATTAATTGTTGATGGTTTCCTGTTAGCACTACTACTCATCCCTATTACACTCATAATCTTTATTTTTAAATTTATTAAACCCAGATTATTGCGTCTTGTTTAATCCAGGTTATTAAGTTTTTTATTTTACACATTCCTCAATGGTCTTTAATTTATATTTAAATTCTTCACTTATTAAATTACTTAATAATTTGTAAATCTCATCATTATCTAGTTCAGAAATATCATTAACCGATTTAAGTACATTCTTTTCACTATAGAACGGGTCTATATTTGTTTCAGTTAAGTAAGTATAGGCTTCATAGTTTATGGCTCTAAGGTTATTCATTATTGCCTGACCTATTCTTATTTCATTACCATGAGTGTTTATATCCTCGTTGACTAACTTAAACAAATAAGTTACTTCTAATTTTTTTAGTTTATCCATTTTTATTATTTTCAATTAATTCTTGAATTGATTTTAAGTCCTTATCTCTAGCTTCTGTATTACCATAGTAAACATAAGATGTAAGTGTTTCTAATTCTTCAATAGAATTTCCACTAACGTTACCAGCTTTAACTGTGTATCCGTTATCAATAATACTTTTAACTTCTTTACTTAAGTTACCGTTTACATAAATTTTAATAGCCATAATATTTGTTTTTTAATGTTACAATGTAAATATAGTAAAGTTATTTGGATAATGCAAATTTTTAAACAATAAAAATTAAATTATTTTTTATTTAACAAATCAACATTATTTTTTAATTTCTGAGCATATTCGTATTGTTCAGTTTTTACAGCTTCGTTTATAAGATATTCATTAACCTTTAAACTGTATTCTGAGTCTACTAGTTCAAGTTCTAATACAACATCAAGTACTACCCTCACAAAATCATTATTACCCTCTAAAACCTCTTCTATTTCAGAGTCATTTAGTTCATGTATGAAATATGATGTATAATAGTCATCATCAAATAATTCACAAGCTAACATAAATGATTCCTTAGTAAATGTTTTTGGAGTGTAGTCATATAAAACTTCACCATTTAATAATGTGTACTCACCAACATTATAACCTATTGATTCGTCAGCGTATTTAATGTTAAATGTTATATCTGAATACTTCTTTGACATCTCAATCATAGCTAAGCGTGGTGTGTCATTTACAGTAAAAAAATAGAATTCATCCTTAGATATAAATTGAGATTCGTATGGTGACCATTTCGTCCCCCAGTTAGAAATACACCAATCTTCACCGTTATCGTAACCGTGTTTGTCTATTAATTCTAATTGTATTTTTTTTGATATGGGTTTAATGTCGAATTCAGGTACTTCATCAACTAATACCTTTATTTCATAATTCATTATCTCATTTGAATATTCTTCATTACTTACCACTTTTTGAGTAGGGTATTTATCTTTTAGCTCTTGAGGAAATTTTGAAAATGATTTAAAGCTAAAAGTACCATTAATATCATATCGTTTAGTACCCCATAATTCACTTAGGGCTTTTTTAATTGATTCATCGTTACCACTTAAGGTAATTAAGTTCTTAATATTACTATCTATAGGTATCATAATTTATATATTTACAATTAATAATACCGAATATACAAATTTATTATTGATTAACCAAGTTTTTAAACAAAAAAAAACCATACAAAGTGTATGGTTTTATATTGTATAATATTATATACTACAATTTATCCTTTA